>Ga0187889_10000194_pt1 | contig 71581 bp, 63 predicted proteins | sample June2016WEW_7_10_2_FD_132992 | JGI IMG/M metagenome (GOLD analysis project Ga0187889, IMG submission 132992) | Peatland microbial communities from SPRUCE experiment site at the Marcell Experimental Forest, Minnesota, USA - June2016WEW_7_100 | ecosystem: Environmental > Terrestrial > Soil >... | reverse complement strand
GAGTGCCGTCAGCTTCGCCCTACGATGTGCCACGAGAGCCTCCCGTTCGATGTGAGCTGGATACCCACACCGAGCCTCAGGAGGCTCTCGTCTGTCAACAACCTATTCGTGAATCACATCTAGCTCTTCAGACGGCCGATACGGAGGCTTTTCTTCCCGCCACGGACCACCAGGTAGCGTCCCCCGATCAGCGATGGAACTGTGTCTTGGGGCGCTCTCACACGCTCGTCGTTGATCGCCAGCCCGCCCTGCGCGATGGCCCGGCGCGCCTCGCCGTTGGACGTGTACAGGCCACTTGCCAGAGCGACCCTAAGTGCCCCCTCGGATAGGTCACCAGCCGAGAACTCGAAGTTGTCGAGCTCAGCGAAGAGACTCTCCACCAGGTCAGGGTCCCGGATCGGCTCCTTCGAGAATGCGGCCTCACTCACCCGTACGGCGTTCTTCGCGGCCTCATCGCCATGGACTCGGGCGGTCAGATCGTAGCCGATCGCCTTCTGGGCAACCCGAGTCTCCGGGTGCTCCGCCTGCCGTGCCTCCAGGTCCGCGATCCTGGCTCGGTCGAAGAGCGTGAAGGTCCGCAAGTACTTGCCGACGTCTCGGTCGTCGGCATCCAACCAGTACTGGTAGAAGTGGAAAGGGCTCGTCCTTGCCGGATCGAGCCAGACGCTCGTGCCCGCGGCCGTCTTGCCGAACTTGGCCCCGCTCTCGTTGGTCAGCAGCGGATAGCTCAGCGCAAAGGCGAGCTCCTGCCCATCCCCGGCACCGAACTCCTTCCGGATCAGCTCCAGCCCGGCCGTCATGTTCCCCCACTGATCCGCTCCGCCCATCTGCAGCTCCACGCCACCGGCTCGGTACAGATGAAGGAAGTCGGCCGCTTGCAGCAGCATGTAGCTGAACTCGGTGAAGCTCAGGCCGGCGTCGAGGCGGATCTGAACCGAGTCCTTGGCCAGCATGTACGGCACCGTGAGGTGTTTGCCGATGTCGCGAAGGAAGCGCAGCAGGGAGTACGAACTGAGCCACTCGTAGTTGTCGACGACTTCTGCTCCGTTGGGCCCCTCGAAGTCGAGGAACCTGGTCAGCTGGCCCTGGATCCCGACGATATTCTCCTCGACGGTTGGACGACTCAGGAGCAGCCGCTCGGCCGACCGCCCGGACGGGTCCCCGATCATGGCCGTCCCACCGCCGACCACGACAATCGGGGTGCCACCGGCCCGCTGGAGACGGATCAGCCCGAAGATCGGCACGAGGTGACCGATATGCAGCGATGGGCCGGTCGGGTCGAAGCCGTTGTAACCTTTGATCGGCGGGCCCTTGGCGAGGCGCTCGGCCATTCCTCGGCTGGCCTGGTGCAGCATGCCCCGCCAGCGCAGCTCGTCGAGCAGCCCGGGCAGCCCGGCTGCGGCATTCGAGCGGTCGACCGCATCGGTATCCCCTGGCAGCGTCATTGACCTAATCTGCTCCTTGTCGTCACGCCGCGAGGCGCCTGCCCGTCCGAGGCCCCGGCGGGATGGGGTGGAGGTTTCCGCCTGTTTGCCTATGCTATCTTGCGAGCCGCCATGCAGACCAGTCTTGCCCGACGCGAACGCCATCGCCGCAATCACAATGGCACCCGGCGCCCCGGCAGTGGGGCCAGGAGCAGCCTCGCCATCATCCTCCCGCTGTTCCTTCTGGGGACATTCTTCGCGCTGAGTCTCGTGGCGTTCGTGGGTAGCGTCGAAGTTTACTCGGCCTACAGCAAAGACCTGCAGGATCCCAAGCAGCTGCTCCAGAGTCTGAACTTCAACCAGCAGACGGTTCTCTACGATCGAACGGGCACCGTCCAACTTGCGGCATTCGGCTCTGAGAATCGCCAGGTTCTCACGTTCTCTCAGATTCCCAACGTCGTTCTCGACACCACGACCAGCACCGAGGACAAGACTTTCTGGTCCAACGCCGGCTTCGACCCGGCGGCGATCCTGTCGGCTCTTCGCGACGCAATCTCCGGCAACGCACGGGGCGCATCCACGATCACGCAGCAGCTTGTCAGACAGGAACTTTTGCCACCGACGACCAGCCTCGCCGACCGCAAGATCAAGGAGATCATCCAGTCGGTCAGGTTGACCCAGGAGTTTCCCGGCGTAGCCGGCAAGCAGGTGATCATCACCGATTACCTGAACCTCAACTTCTACGGTAACCAGAGTTACGGCATCGCCGCCGCGGCCGAGGGGTACTTCGGCGTCACGGACCTCAGCAAGCTGACGATCGCCCAGGCCGCGATCCTGGCCGGCATTCTGCAGGCGCCCTCCGCATACGACCTGGTCGCCAATGCGGTCCCGCAGGCTGACGGCAGCCTCGTCGTACCCGACTCCTCGCCGATCGTCCAGCGCCGCAACGGGATCCTCGAGGACATGCGGCTCGACAACCAGGAGGGCCTCCTGAGAGGCAAGTACAGCGACGCCGCATTGGTCGCCGCCGAATCGGAGCCGGTGATCCTTCATCCCGTGGCCCAGACCCAGATGATCGCCCCCCAGTTCGACCTGCTGGTTCGCCAGCAGCTGGCGAACCTGCTGTGCGGACAGGGCACGGACCCGGCCGATTGCCAGGCCGTCGACACCGGCGGCTACAAGGTCATCACCACGCTCGACGCAAAGATGCAGGCGTCGGCCGAGAAGTGGCTCAAGGCCTACATCTTCGGACCAAACCAGCCCACCCTCGCCGACGACATCGCCTATCTCGCGGCCCTTGGCATCACGCCGAAGACGGACTCGTACGACTACACGCGGATCATCGGCCCCAGTTCCACGAGCAGCGTTGGGCTCCGAAACGGAAACATACATAACGGCGCGCTGATGGCCGAGGACTACCGGACTGGCCAGGTTTTGGCATACGCCGGCAGCGCCGGTTTCTATGAGCAGCCGGTCAAGGATCCGGCCAAGGCCGGCCAGGATTACTTCGACCCCGAGTACGACGTGCTGTCCTCGGGCAACGGCCGGCAACCGGGTTCCTCGTTCAAGCCCATCAACTACCTCATCGGGATCCAGGACGGCTCGATGACCGCGGCCAGCCTGTTCATGGACGTGGCCACGGACTTCGGCGGCGGGTATACGCCTCATGACGCCGACGGCGACGAGCGTGGGCCGGTTCGTCTGCGCGAGGCGCTCCAGTACTCCCTGAACATCCCGGCCGTCAAGGCCGCAGCGATCAACGGCGTCTCACATGTCGTTCAGCGTGCCGAGGACTTCGGACTGCAGTTCCCGGCGGGATCGAATCCGGGCGTATCGATCGGCATCGGCACGGTCGAGGTTCATCCGGCTGATCTGACGTCGGCCTACGGCGCCATCGCCGATGGCGGCACGCTGGTCCAGCGCAACATGATCCTGTCGGTCACCGACTCCAAGGGAAACCCCGTCGTGCCGCTCCAGGTGCCTACGGTCACCCACCCGTCGACGCCGGCAGCGACCTACGTCATGACGAACATCCTGGCCGGCAACACCGATCCGGCCCAGAACAACTGGTGGAGCCAGTACAAGATCATGTCGGGCAGCACGCGCCGACCGGCCACACTCAAGACCGGCACCAGCGACCAGACCCAGGACCTCTTCGCCCTGGGTTATGTGGCACCCCCCACCGATCCGAATGCACCGGCGATTGTCGCGGGCGTCTGGGCCGGCAACAGCGACAACGCTCCGGGCCACAGCGTCATGTCGCTCGAGCTGGCCGCACCGATCTGGCACGCCTTCATGCAGGACGCCACGACCGGCACCCCGGTAACCGACTTCAAGCAGCCGGACGGCGTCACCTGGGCGACGGTCGATGCCAACAGCGGCATGCTCCCCGGCCCGTACACAACCCAGACGGTTCGGGAAGTCTTCGTCAACGGAACGGTTCCGACTCAGGTCGACAATACCAAAGTGCCGGTGGACGTGGACAGCGTCACCAACACCCTCTGGACCTACGATTGCCCAGGTATCAAGGTGACCAACGGCTACCTGGACTTGAGCCAGGTGGATTCGAACAACCCGACCTGGCAGAAGTACGACCAGATCTGGATAGCCAGGGCGGAAACGGGGGTCGGAAAGCGAGGTGGGCCCAACAACGCGGCCACGATGTACTTCTACGAGATTGGATTCTGGACGCCGTTCGGGCTGACGTGGGGAGCGCCCTTCCCGCCGACTACCTACTGCACCTCGAATACGGGGACGCCACCACCATCTCCGAGCGAGACGCCTTCGCCAGAGGCCACTCCCACGCCGGTCCCCATTTTCTATCCGACGCCCCCACCGGTGGCTCCGCCAACGCCCTCGGATACGCCGTCGCCGGCGGCCCTGCCGTTGTTGCCGTTGCCGCTGATGCTGTCGCTCTATCGGCGGTTCCGAGGGGCAAACAAGAGCCGCTCTTCACGCCGGTTCGGCCACAACTGACGACGAGAGCCGGCTGCTACATGTCCTGAGCCCGACTCGCCTGAGCGGAACCCCCTCGCCCCAGCAGGGTCCGAGCGAGGTCGAACGCGGCCGGTAGCTCCGGCAGACGGAAGACAAGAGCCCAGGCCACGTATACGGCCGCTCCGACAAGGCCGGCCAGCGCCAGCTCCGAGACCTGCCCGACGAACGCCTGCGGGCCGGCAATGAACCGCTCGGCGAATCGTTGCGCGAGCAGTGCCGCGGCTGAGGCTACGCACCCTCCAGCGGCAAAGGCGACCGCGTGGCGAGCCACCGGCCGCAGGTCGAACCCGATCCGTTTCTCCATCAGGGCCACCAGCAGGATCACCTCCGCCCATCCCCCCAGGCCGATGGCGAGAGCGAGGCCCTCCAGCTGCATGAACGGAAACAACACCACCGCCGCCACCACGTCCACCGCCACGGCCACAAGCGCGGCGGTGACAGGTGTCCGAGTGTCCTTCCCCGCATAGAAGATGGGGGCCATGAGCGCGATCAGGACGTGGGCCACGAGGCCCAGCAGGAACACCTCGTACACGGGCGTCATGGACGCCGTGTCGGCGGCAGTGAACTCGCCATGCTGATACAGGAAGGCGATTGTCGGGGTCGCCAGCACGATCATGAAGCCCATCAGGGGCACGACCACGAACAGCAGGAGGCGAAGCGCCTGATCTACCAGGCGTCGGAATCGCTCGTCGTCGCCGCGAGCGATCGCCCGTGACAACGGCGGGAGGAGGACGATCCCCAACGGGACGCCGATCAGGCCGACCGGAATCTGCAGGGCCGTGAAGGCGCCGTTGTAGATCGTGATCGGACCATTCCCCAGGCCGGCGGCGAAGAACGTGTTTACCAGGAAGACCAGCTGCGTGACACCGAGACCCAGCGCACGAGGCGCCATGAGCTTCAGCGTCTCGCGCACGGCCGGATCGTGGATGTGGATCTCCGGTCTATAGAGGCCGGCCCGACGCACGGCCACCGTCTGAGTGATCACAAGGCCAGCCGCGCCGACCACGACGCCGGTGGCCAGAGCGTAGATGCCCAGGAACGGCACCAGGGCCAGCGCGCACACGATGATCGCGACGTTGTACACGTTGGGAGCCATGGCGGGGACACCGAAGATGCCGATCGAGTTGAGACCGGCGCTCATCACCGCTCCGACGGCAAGCAGGATCGGCGACAAGAGCATCACTCTGGTCAGCCCGATCTCCGCTTCGAGCTTGGCCGCGTCTGGGGTTGGGGCGATCAGGGCGACAATCGACGGAGCCGCGATCCATACGACAACAGCGAGCGGGATGAGCGCCAGGATCATGAGGTTGGCGATAGTGGCAATAAGCCGGCGCGCCCGCTCCGCTTCACCCCTGGCCAGCAACTCAGAGGCGACCGGGACAAGGGCCGAACCGACCGCACCCGCTGCCACCAGCTGGAAGAGAGTGTCCGGGATCCGGAACGCGGCGTAGAAGGCATCGAGATTGGCGCCCGGGCCGAACTGCGCGAGGAACAGAGACGTTCGGGCCCAGCCGAGCACTCTCGACACCAAGACTCCGGCGACGACGACCACGCCTGCGAGTGCGATGGCCCGGCCACCGAGCCGGGCCGCCGACGTGGCCGAAAGATCGGACGTGGCCGCCTCACCGGACAGAACCACGTCCCCGGCTACGGCTACGGGCGAGGCCACGATGCCATCGGGGTTCCTTGGCGGGGGCCGCCCAGCCGGCGGCCTGTCTGGTCCCGGGACGCCGCGAGTGCCGCCCAGCCGGGCCGGGATGAGGTGGCGTGGCTGCCAGTTCCGGGCGCGAGGCGATTCGTCGGACGCGAGCCCCTCTCCGGACGTCGGTGATTCGTCGGTCGCGGGTCGGTCGTCGCTCATCGGAACCGCCTGGCCAGCCGCCAGGCTGCGCCCACCACCACGTTCGGCGAATACTCATGAGCTCTCATACGCACTACGGGCTTCCCCCCGAAACGACGCTTGAACAGGTACAGGTTCCAGAGGGGATGTGTCTCATCCTGGGGGACGCCGGGAGATGATTGAGTGTCCACGCCGCCCATGTCGTAACCGGTGAAACCGGACTTCGCGGCCCAGCGGATGATTTCCCACTGCAGCAGGTGATTGGCCCGGGTTCGCCGCATGTCGGCGCCGTCGCGGGATCCGGCAGCGAAGTACACGAGCAGCCTCCCGCTGTGCAGCAGGAGCGCGCCCGTGTCTCGACCGCCCACTCCGGCAAACCAAAGGCTAGCCACGCCCGCGTCGCCGAGACGCCGCCATTGCTCCAGCTCGTAATCACGGTCACGGACGATGAAGCGCTCGCGCTTCCCCGTCATGGCGTGGATGTCGTAGAACTCCGCGAGCGCCCGTTCCCGCGAGGCTGCGTCGGTCAGATCGACGCGCTCGGTCGACACACCGAGAGATATGGCCCGATTGATGTCGGCCAAGGTGGTGTGCCCCAGGAGATCGCGCTGTGCCCCCTCAGACGGCCGCAGAGGCACGATCATGGCCGTCCGTGAGACCTGGACGTCTCGGGCTGCAAGGCGAAAGCCAGCGCGTCGCAGCGCCGCCGCCCGCCCGCTCCCCTCCTCCCATGCCGGGTCGATGGTGAACGCGACAGAATGGCGTTCCCGTGCGATGCGCCGAAGTCCTTCGAGCGCCGCCCCGGCCGCCTCCGGCCCGGTGCTGAGCAGCACCGGGCCGCGAGGGGCGTAGTGGATGCGGTATCGGCCCAGGGGTCCGCCCCGGCGGCTCAGCAGAGCCCGCTCCTGGATCGAGACCACCGCGATCGGGGCCGCTTTGAGCAGGAGCACGTACCGGAGCGGCGTCCAACCGAGGCTGCGCTTTAGCTCTCCCCAGGCGTGGGATTGGAATGCCTCGCCCGTCGGGCTCCGAACCGCCAGGTCGTCCCAGGCGGACGGCTCCCAGCCGGTCGCATCGACGACTTGCACCACCCGGGAGGCGTCGATGCGGACCGTCGGATTCGTGGGCAAGCTCAATCAATCCTCCGCTGAGCCACGCCGCGAACCAACGGCGCTCTCCGGGCGATTGTCGCATCCCACAGCGTGGTCTTGTCCATCCCGATCAGAGGCTGACGATCGTGGCTCCATCGCCCCCCTCGCCTCGGCCGCCCGGTCGCCACGATTTGACCAGGGGATGGACGCCGGCGTGATCCCGAACGGCGTCCCGCAAGGCGCCCGTACCGAGACCGTGGATGACGGTTGCCTGGTCGAGTCCGGCGAGGGAAACGTCGTCCAGGTAACGGTCCAGGACTTCGAGAGCCTCCTGGACCTTTGCGCCGCGAAGGTCGAGCGAGGAAGCCACCGTCCTGGCCCGCTCGAGCTGAAGGCGCGAGGCCGACGCCGAAACCGCACCGGAAGACAGCGCGGCCGGCGCCATTCGCGAGCCGGCTGCAGCAGCCGAACGGGCTGTGTCGGTGACGTCGCCGCCGACGGCCGGCTCAAGATCCTCGACGGCAATGGTGATGCGGAGACCGCCGGCCTCCAGTGTCGCTCGCCGGCCGCCCTTCTCGAGCGCGGCGATTCGGCCTTCGGCCCCACCCGTCCGCGTGCGGGCCCGCATGCCGATCCGCCAGGAGATGCCCTCGGCCGTTCCGAGCGTCCGGACCGGCTCCTGCTCTGCCGGAAGCGCCGGCAGCCGTTCGAGCTGGGCGTTCGCCCGTTCCAGGTGCTCGTCCAGGCTGCGCTGCGTGACCGTCTCGCGCTCCAGCTTACGGCGGATGCCCCGGACTTCAGCCCGCACCTCTGTGACGAGGCGCTCGGCCTCGTCTCGGGCGCGCTTGACGGATTCCTCGCGCTCCTGTCGGGCCCGGCGCCGCTCGTCCTCGGCCGCTGAGAGCGCCGCCCTTGCCCGTTCATCGGCGGATCGAGCCTGGGCCAGGGCCTCCGTCGTCTCGAGCTGGGTGGCCCTGATCGACGCCAGAGTCTCTTCGAAAGCCTGCTGCTCCTCGGTCAGGCGGGAGCGAGCGTCGGCCACGATCGGTCCCGGCAGGCCGAGGCGCTCTGCGATCGCAAAGGCCTGGCTTCGCCCCGGCAGGCCGATGGTCAGCTTGTACGTCGGCCGCAGCGTCTCCACGTCGAACTCGACCGACGCGTTTCGGGCCTGGGCGGTCGTGTGAGCGTAAAGCTTGAGCTCGGCGTAGTGCGTGGTGGCGGCGATGAGGGCGCCGGACCGGATGAAATAGTCGAGCAACGCCTGGGCTAGGGCAGATCCTTCGGTCGGATCCGTGCCGGCTCCGAGCTCGTCGAGCAGGATCAGCTTGTTCGGCCCCGCCGCCTGTACTACGCGAACGATCGATCTCATATGCCCGCTGAAAGTCGAAAGCGACTGGGCCACCGACTGCTCGTCGCCTATGTCGGCGTAGACGTCGTCGAGGATGGGCAGGCGGGTCCCGGCGTCGACCGGAATGTGCAGACCGGCCTGGTGCATGAGGCTCAGGAGCCCGAGCGTCCGTAAAGCCACCGTTTTGCCGCCGGTGTTCGGGCCAGTGATCAGCAGAGCCGTGTACTCGCCGCCAAGACGGATGTCGACCGGCACGACGCGCCCGGATAGACCCGGATGGCGAGCGCCCAGGAGGACGATCTCCGGCCGGTCGGCGATCTCCGCCGGTATCGCGTCCATCTCCTCGGCCAGGCGCGCCTTGGCGGACCAGAAGTCGAACCGCGCCAGGGCGTCGAGCGTCTCGCGTAGCGGACCCGCCTGTCCGGCCACCAGGCTCGAAAGGTCGTCGAGGATTCGCTCGATTTCCGCCAGCTCCGCCAGCTGAGCCTCGCGCCACGCGTTGCCGAGCTCGACGGCCACAAGCGGCTCCACGAACAGGGTCTGGCCGCTGCCGGACGCGTCGTGGACGATGCCCTTGACCCGGCTCCGGGCGTCTGCTCGGATCGGGATCACGTAACGGCCGCCACGCAGAGTGACGATCGGCTCCTGTAGCGAACCGGCCAGCTCACCAGAGTGGATGAACTGGTCGAGGCGGCCACGCAGACGTTCGTACGCGACGCGAACGGAGCGGCGAAGGCCGCCCAAACGCGGCGAGGCCGTGTCGAGAAGCTCGCCGGCCGGATCGAAGCTTCGGCCGAGGACACTGCGCAGGCTGGGCAAAGGGTGGATCCCTCGGGCCAGCTCCCGGAGCAGCGGCCGTCGTTCGCCGCTCAGCGCATCGCCCAGTCGTGCCGCGGCCTCCAGCGTGACGGCGATGTCGAGGAACTGCGGAGGGTCGAGCCTGCCGCCTCGCGCCGCACGTTCGATCCACGGCCCAATGTCCTTGCTGCCGCCGATGCCGGCGCCGGGGTGCTCGGCGATGAACCCGCGCGCCTGCGACGTCTCGGCAAGGCCACGAGCCACGACCACGGCGTCGGCCGAGGACTCGAGGGCCTCGGCCAATCGTCGGCCGGGCGGGAAACCGGCGGCGGAGGCAAGCCTCGCCCGCACGAGCGGGTATTCGAGCAGGGCCACCGAGCGACGATCGAGACCGGTGGCCTCAGACGCCGGCTCCGAAGCGGCCCGGCGGTCATCGGCCCGCTCCAGGTCGCTGGCTGTCACAGCGCCACCTGTCGCCTGGACCGCAGCGAAACGGACGAGATCGACGCATTGCCAGGAACGAAGAACCGCCACGGCCGGCTCCGCCATGGGTCCGGCGCGTAGTCGATGCCCGCTCGAGGCCCCGTCTCCACCGGCAATGGATCGTCCTCGTCCGCAAGCTCCAACCGCAGGTCGGATTCCGGGTCGCACAGGTCGATGCCGTCTGCGGCTCTATCTATGGAGAATGCGGCGCAGACGAGGCCGGGGCCGGAGGCGAGCCGGTCCTCGGGCAGCGCTTCGATTTGACTCCGGGCGCGCTCCTCGGCCGCTTTGCCGTGGCGGACTGCCCGGTCCCCGGCCCAGCGGACCCTCGCGGCCCGCATCTCCTCCCCGCCGCCAATGGGCTCCACTGCGCGGACCAGCAGCGCCGCGGCCTGCCTTTCGGCTTCGGTGACGACGTTCAGACAGTGGTACATGCCGTAGACAAGGTACACGTAGGCGACTCCAGGTGGCCCGAACATGGCGGCGTTGCGCGTCGTTCGGCCGAACCTGGCGTGCGAGGCCAGGTCCTCTTCACCGATATAGGCCTCAACTTCGACGATCCTGCCGACTCGTCCGGCCGGATTCCTGCCTCTCACCAGGCGGGCCCCGATCAAGCTACGGGCTGCCGCCTCAGTGTCGGTCGCGAGAAGGCGACGCGGAAATGGGCGGGTGCCGGCGATCTGAGGGTCGCTCATGGGTTCAGTGCGTAACCGGTGCTACCGGCTCAGGGGAAGAGGGACACCAGATCGGACGGCAGAAGGACGGAGAATATGTGAACGAAAGGCGGAACCACGCTGTCCTTGATGCCGCTGGCGATTTGAGAGTGGTTGACAATCAGATCCTGGGCCTGGCGCAGGAGCGTTACATCGCCGGATCTCGCCGGCGGCAATGCGTACGAGTTGAGAATGATGACCGCCGCCATCAGCAGGATGAGGCCCTGAAGCAGACCCAGGGCACCGCCCACGACGTCATCGACGATCGGATGGTCGGCCGTGATTTCCGTCCGCTTGTAGAAGCCCTGGATGAGGACCGACACGGCTACCGATAACACCACGAAGATGATCGTGAAGGCGAGGAGCCGGTTGTAGCCGACGTCGAATTGGGTCCAGTTCTGGGCCAGGAGATCACCCACGGGATCGCGGAGGTTGGCGGCGAACAGGAAGGCGAACAGAATCGAGGCGATCCCGAGAAGCCTCCGGATGGCACCTTGGAACACCCCGAGGAAGACGAATGCGAACAGGCCGATGAAGATGGCCAGGTCGACCAACGAGGTGCTCTTGATCATTCCGACGAGGTCCACCGGTTTACCTCCGGCTGGGCGCTGGATGCCGACCGTTCGTGTCGGGTTGGGCCGCAGCTAGGTTAGCAGCGCGAGCGGGACCGAATCAAAGTATTAGGTACGCCCGGGCCCATAAAGCTGGCCGGGATGGACCGGTGCCGGCGCTAGCTCCGAATGTGGGCCCCGAGATCGGTCTCGAGACCAGCGCGAACCGCGGCCGCACTCGCGTCCGCTTCGGCTTCGGTCAGGGTCCGGTCGTTCGCTCCGAAGACAAGCCGGTAGGCCAGACTCTTTTCGTGGCCGGCAAGCGGGGCGCCCCGGTAGACGTCGAAGAGGCGGAGCTCAGTCAACAACGCGCCGGCATGGTCCCGGACAACGGCTTCAACCTCGGCCGCAGGCCGATCGTCGCGGACAATCACGGCGATGTCGCGCTCGACCGTTGGGAAGCGGCCGATGGGCTCGACGCGAATCGACCTCTGCTCGGCCGCGTCCAGGCCACCGATCGCCAGCTCGGCGACCACGACGCGCCCGGCCCTCAATTCCCACGCCTCCAGCGCGTCTGGATGGAGCTCGGCAACGCGCCCGCTGACCATCTCAACACCGGACCCGGCCTCGACAACGAGAGCCCGGCCTGGGTGGAACGGGAAACCTCGGGTGTCGGGAACGTAGGTGGGAGCCGGCAGATGAAGCCGGCTGCAAAGGAGCTCGACGATACCCTTGGCGTCGTCCACATCGTACGGCGCGGCCGGCCTGTTCCACGCCGGTGGCAGGGCGTTGCCCGTCAGCAAGAGGGCGACCCTGGTCCACTCGCGGGGAGAATCCCCAACTCGACCGTAGCCCTTACCAATCTCGAAGACGGCCAAATCCTCCCGACCCTGGCGTTCGTTGAGAGCCAGCACGCTGAGCAGACTACCGACGAGATGCTGACGCAGCACCGAGTGCTGGCTCGATAGCGGATTGGTCACGGTGATCGGCGCGCCGAGAGCCGGCTCTGCAATCGCCAGGCCTTCGTCGCCTGGCCATCTGAGCCTGACCTCGTCCTGAGGAGAAACCAGCGCGTGGGTGATCAGCTCGCTCAAACCGGCCCCTGCCAGGGTCTCGCGAATGGCGTTTCTGACCTTGACCGGGGAGGATCTGTAGCCCGGGATCAACGTGTCCGGCAGGTGCGCCGGCGTGGTCTCGTAACCGCGGACCCGGGCCACTTCCTCAGCCACGTCCGCCTCGATCTCGAGATCGCGGCGCCAGGTCGGCACGACTGCCACGAGGACTGCTTCCGCGCCCGGGTCCACCAGGAGTGGCCTGGGCCCCCCGGCTACGCGGATAGGGGTGCCGGCGGAACCGGCCTCGGTCTCGATGCCCACGCGCCTCAGCAGGTTGCGCTGGTCCGCGGCCGGGACATCGGCGCCGAGCAGCTTGCTGACTCGAGCCGGCCGGAAGGCGAGACGTGCCGGCTGCGGCTCGTGCGGGCCCGTGTCGATGATGCCGCGTGCGCACGAACCCCCGGCCCACGCCAGCGTGAGCTGCGCTACCAGATCGGCGCCGATCCGTGCCAGCCGGAACTCCTGGCCCTTTTCGAAGCGCAGGCTCGCCTCGGACTGAAGAGCGAAGCGGTGACCCGTGCGTCGGATGCTGACCGGGTCGAAGATCGCCGATTCGATGGCGACGTCGGTAGTGGAGGCGGTGATTTCGCTTTCGGCCCCGCCCATCACGCCGGCGATGCCGATAGGCCCCTCTGGGTCGGCGATGACTAGCGTGTCGGGCGTCAGCTCGCGGACGACGTGGTCGAGGGTTTCGAGCCGTTCCCCGAGGATCGCGCGCCGAACGATGATTGTGCCGTCGTGGACGGCGGCACCGTCGAACGTGTGAGTCGGCTTGCCAAGCTCGAGCATGACGTAGTTCGAGGCGTCGACGACGTTGTTGACGGGTCGCATGCCGGCTGCCTGCAGGCGCATCTGGACCCAGTCCGGCGATGGTCCGACCCTCGCACCGCTGATCCAACGACCCACGAAACGGGTACAGAGATCGGGGTCGCGCACTTCGACCTTGAGGTGGTCGGTAACAGAGCCGCCCGTCTCCAGAAGCGACCTGCTGGGCCAGCAAACCGTCGCTCCCGTGGCGGCGGCTACCTCCCTGGCCAGGCCGATGAAGCACAGGGCGTCGCCTCGGTTGGGCTTGACATCCACGTCCAAGACGACGTCGCCGTAGATTTCCGACAGATGCCGGCCGAGCGGCGACGCCGGCGGCAGGATCAGGATCCCTTCGGCATCGCTGGTGATGTGCAGCTCATCGCCCGAGCAGAGCATGCCCTCGGAGGCGATGCCCATCTTCTCGGTCCGTTCGATGAGTCGGTCGCCGGGCAGCACGGCGCCCGGCAGGGCGACCGGGACTCGCTGGCCCGGAGCGATGTTGTTCGCGCCGCATACGATGTGGAGAGGTTTGCCCGTGCCGACGTTGACAGTCGTCAGATGAAGCCGGTCGGCGTACGGGTGCTTCTCGACCGTGAGCAGCTCGCCGACCACGACTGAGCGCCAGTCGGCGCCCCACTGCTCGATGCCCTTGACTTCCATACCGAGGAGGGTCAGTCGGTCAGCCAGCTGCTCGGGCGTTTGCTGCACGTCCACGTACTCACGGAGCCAATTCAGCGGAACTCTCATCGGAACTGCTCCAGGAAGCGGAGGTCGTTCTCGAGGTAGTGGCGAAGGTCTGGCACGGCGTGGCGAAGGTTTGCGATGCGCTCTACGCCCATGCCAAAGGCGAAGCCCTGGTATCGCTCCGGATCGATGCCACCGTACTGGAGAACGACGGGATGAACCATTCCGGCGCCGAGAATGGTCATCCAGCCCGACTTCGAGCATGCCGGGCAGCCAACGCCGCCGCAGACGACGCACTCTACGTCGAACGCAACGGAAGGCTCAGTGAATGGGTAGTAGCCGGGCCGGAAACGAGTCTTGCGAGGTCCGAAGAGCGCGTGGGCGAACTCGTCGAGCAGCCCCTTGAGGTCGGCCATCGAGGTTCCCTCGTCGACCATGAGGCCCTCGACCTGGAAGAACTCGAAGCCATGACTGGCGTCCACGGCCTCATAGCGGAAGCACCGGCCGGGCAATAGGGCCCGGATCGGCGGCACCGTCGACTGCATCACGCGGATCTGGCCGGGGCTCGTGTGGGTTCTGAGCAGGTGCCCGGGAATGTCGACGTACAGGGTGGCCCAGAGGTCACGGGCGGGATGATCGGGGGCGATGTTGAGCATCTGGAAGTTGGTGAGGTCGTCCTCGACCTCGGGCCCCTCGTAGATCACGAAACCGAACTGACCGAAGACTTCGGCTATGGCCTCGATCGTCTCCGGGATGGGGTGCAGCGCGCCACGGGCCACCGGTCGACCGGGCAGGGTGACGTCCACGCTCTCCGCAGCGAGGCGCAGGGTCTGAACCTGGGCGCGAAGCTCGGATCCTCGCACCGCCAGCGCTCCCTTGACGACCTCGCCTACTTCATTGGCGACGGCCCCCACCCGCGGTCGATCCTCCGCCGGGAGGGCGCCGATGCCTCGCAGCACCGCGGTCAGGTCGCCCTTTTTGCCAAGGTACTGGATCTGGAGCGCCTCCAGCGCCGCCGGATCAACCGCGGCCGAAATCTCCTTCAGCGCCCGCTCTTGCAGGCTTCGCAAATCGGCGCTCAGGCTTTCGAAGTCCACGCTGCCGTTCCTTACTGGTTGCGGGTCCGGCCCGCCGACATCGCCACCTGGCGAGAATCTAGAACCCTCGACTCCGACCGTCCCACCGGGGACGCTCCGCCATCCTTCCGGACGGGGACGAGTCGAGGGCTCGCGGTACCACCCCGCTTCCCCACCATGCTTGCGGCCGTTGCGGGTCGCCGGTAGGGCGCTCAAAGCCATCGCGTCACGATGGCTCGATGCCCTGTATCGGGGGCGACCGGCTCGCCTACCCACACCGACGCGATCGTCGGGACTTCAGCGAGCGGCTCGGGAGCGAACCCGCGAGATCGATCCCGGGTGGGCTTTCAGTCTGGGCCCGACCCTCCCTGGTGGATCTGTCCTCGCCTGATCTCCGTCGTGGCCTGGTTTTGGAGAAGTGCCCCGGCCGTCTCCGGCCGGCCTGGTGCCTAAGCCCTGGTTGCGACGGCGACGATCTGGGCGAAAGCCGCCTGATCTCGAACGGCGATGTCGGCCAGGATCTTGCGATCGAGCTCTATCTCGGCGGCTTTCAGGCCGGCGATCAGCTTGCCGTAGCTGATTCCGTTCTGACGGGCCGCCGCATTGATTCGGATGATCCACAGCTCGCGCATCTGGCGCTTGCGCTGCTTGCGGTCTCTTGTCGCATAGGCCAGAGCATGCAGTGCCGACTCGCGGGCCCGTCGGATAAGCCGCGAGTTTGTGCCGGAGCGGCCCTCGGCCTCATGTAGAAGGCGCTTGTGGCGGTGATGGGCGGTTACGCCCCGCTTAACGCGTGCCATCGACGATCAGACTCCCAGGTACGGCAGCAGCCGGCGGATCTGATCTAGCGACTCTCCGGTCACGATGGCCTTGCCGTCATATCGGCGCGTGCGCCGCGAGGACTTTAGTTCGAGATGGTGACCGCGCCAGGACTTGACACGGACAGCCTTGCCACTGCCAGTGACCCCGATCCGCTTCTGGGTCCCTTTGTGGCTCTTCATCTTCGGCACGGTCTCACACTCCAGTCGACGCCGCGCCGTTGTCCGGCTCGGGTCTGGGCCTCGCCGGCGGAGCCGGCGGCGCCTCGTTCTTCGCTTCTTGCGTTCCGTCCGTCGTTGCGATCGCTCCGTCCGCGGGTCGGGCATGAGCTTTGGCCGTGGCCGACGGAGTTGATTCGTGCATCTTCGGCTTATGGGTCGAGGCGACGCTGATGTGCATCGACTTGCCCTCGAGCAACGGAGGCCTCTCGATTACGCCGTGTTCCTTGATCTGCTCCGCAAACTTGTCCAGCAAGTCGCGCCCGATCTGAGGGTGGGTCAGCTCGCGACCCCGGAACTGGACGGAGATCTTGACGCGATCGCCGTCTTCCAAGAACTCGATGGCCCGCCTGACCTTCGTATCGAAGTCGCCGACTCCGATCTTCGGCTTGAGACGCACTTCCTTGAAAGTGACGGATCGCTGTTTTCGCTTGGCTTCCTTCTCACGCTTGGTCAGTTCGTACTTGTACTGGCCGAAGTCGAGGAGCCTCGACACGGGGGGACTGGCAAGCGGTGCGACCTCTACCAGGTCGAGCCCCCGCTCCTGCGCAAGCCGCAAGGCATCTGCCGTTCGCATGACACCAAGCTGGCTACCGTCTTCGTCGACGACCCGAACTTCGTAGACACGGATCATCTGATTGATGCGCAGGTCTCGGCTAATGGCGAACCCCTTCTAAGCGTCTTCCGGTTGCCGACCCACGGGATGAGTTTGCCCCGAAAGCAGACGAGCGGCCCAACCCAGCGCACGACTGCACCGGGCGGTCGCCCGCGGGACTATAGCACAGCGGTTTCAGGGGCGGCAAACGTTCGGCGAGGCGGTACGAATCACCCCCGACGGCGTCTTGGTGTGCAAAGATGGCCCAACGTCACGCAGCTGGAGGGAGACGGGTACGATGCGTCGACTGATCGCGTTTGGCTTGGTGGCCGCGTGCCTTGCGGCGGCATGCCAGTCCGGGACGGCATCATCGACTCCCCAGGCGACAGCCACAGCGGCGGCCACGGCTGCGCCAACCCCAACTCCAACACCGCCGCCAAACTCGACTCCTACTCCCAGTCCAGCCCCAACGCCAACATCGACTCCTACCCAAACGCCGTCGCCGACTCCAGTTCCAACCCCGACGCCGTTCCCCACGGGCACAAGCGGCGCCTTGGCGTTCGTTCATGCCTACGAGGATGCCCTGATCGCTGGCCGGTATCCCGCGGCATGGGCGATGCTCGGCACTCAGGACCAGGCCACGCGGGGGATGCTCACGGGATACACGAGCGAGCGCAGCGCCTACATGAAGTCGGCAGGGTCCAAGTACACGGCCGTGGCCAATCCGACGGACGTCATGTCCCTGACCGATTGGATCGCCGGGATGCCCACCGCGGAACAGAAGCCGATCGACGCCGCCCACGCCGTACTGGTCGAGGTCACCTGGACCAAGCTCGCCGGTAACAACGCCGGTTGGGAGATCTGGGTGGTGAATCCGGTGCCTGGCGGTTGGGAGTTGTACGAGGCGCGATGACGCCCGGCCTCAGGGCCTTCGCACTGTCGTCTCCTCTGCCAGCCGTTCCACGAATGATTCCCAGGCCACGCCGTTCTCCTGCTCGCCGGCGCGGTTGCGGATAGCTACAGTGCGCGCCTCGACCTCTCGGTCGCCCATGACCAGCATGTAGGGCACCTTCTGCTCCTGCGCCAGCCTGATCTTGTTCTGCATCCGAGAATCCGAGTCGTCTACTTCGACTCGGAGCTCGTGAGCCTTGAGCATCCCGGCAAGCTCGTTCGCCGCATCGATATGCCGGTCGGCGATGGGGATGACGACGGCCTGGACCGGAGAGCACCAGACCGGGAAGGCCCCGGCGAAGTGCTCCACGAGGACGCCGATAAAGCGCTCGAGCGAGCCGTAGATGGCCCGGTGAATCGTCATCGGCCGGACGGCCGCGCCGGTCTCGTCGATGTAGGTGCAGTCGAACCGTTCGGGCAGCATCACCAGGTCGACCTGAATCGTTGCCGTCTGCCATTCGCGGCCCAGCGCGTCCTCGACCTGGATGTCGATCTTAGGGGCGTAGAAGGCGCCGTCGCCGGGCTTGAGCCGGTAGGGCTTATCGAGCGAGTCCAGCGCCGCCTTGATCTGGGCCTCGGCTCTCTCCCAGAGCGCGGGGTCGCCCAGCGCCTTGTCGGGCTTTGTCCCGAAGGTGAACCTCGGCTCGAGACCGAACCAGCCGTACACCTCGTGGACCTCCCCGAGGAGGCCCTTGATCTCGTCCTGGAGCTGGTCGGGCCGGAGGTAGATGTGGGCGTCGTCCTGGACGAAATGACGAACGCGGGTTAAGCCCGACAGCGTGCCTGATCGCTCGTTCCGATGGAGCCTGCCGAACTCGGAGTACCGGAGTGGCAGGTCGCGGTAGGAGCGCAGCTTGCTCTTGTAGATGAACGTGCTCTCGGGGCAGTTCATCGGCTTGAGGCTGAAGGTCTGGCCCTCGGACTCGAGGACGAACATGTTGTCCTGATAGTTGGCCCAGTGGCCCGACTGCTCCCAGAGCTTCTTGTGGACGATCAACGGGGTGCTGATCTCCTGGTAGCCGCGGCGGTCCTGGACCTCCCGGATCGCGGTTTCCAGGGTCCGCCACAGGCGCTGGCCCTTGGGGTGCCAGAAGGCGGAGCCGGGGCTGACATCGTGGAAGCTGTAGAGATCGAGCTGCACGCCCAGACGGCGGTGATCGCGGCGCTTCGCCTCCTCGCGCCGGTGCAGGTAAGCGTCCAGCTCTTCCTGGCTGGGCCAGACGGTGCCGTAGATCCGCTGCAGCATCGGCCGCTTCTCGGAGCCGCGCCAGTACGCTCCCGCTACGGTCATCAGCTTGAACGGGCCGATCTTCCCCGTGCTGGCGACGTGAGGCCCCTTGCAGAGGTCGATGAAGCTGCCGTGCCTGTACGTGGACGTGGGCGGTAGCGGCGAGCCGGTCTCTTTCGAGCGGGTGGCCAGGTCGTCCAGGATCTCGACTTTGAAAGGCTGCCGCCGAGCGTCGAAGAAGGCGCGGCCCTGGTCGAAGGGCATTTCCTTGCGGATGAAGGGGCTGTCTGCAGTGATCGAGGTGCGCATTCCGGCTTCGATTGCGGCGAGATCGTCGGGGGTCAGCGGGCGCGGCAGCAGGAAGTCGTAGTAGAAGCCCTCATCTATCGACGGGCCGATCCCCAGCTGAGCGTCCGGGAAGATTCCGAGGACGGCCTCTGCCATGACGTGCGCCGCAGAGTGGCGCATCGCGTCGATCTCGGTGTGTGCGCCGGCGTCGAGGAGCTCCTCCGCCGAGCCGCGCACAGCTGCCTCGAAATACTCGTCCACGTCGCCGGCCTCATCGGCTTCGGCTGACGCTGCCGGCGCCGGTCCCTGGCTGCCCTTGTCCTCGCCCATTTCATCTTCCCTTCGCCGTCTCGCCGCTTCGTCGCTCGCGGCTCAGTCTGTGGCAGAAACGCAAAGCCCCCCGTCCGACAGGACGAGAGGCATCTCTCGCGGTTCCACCCGCCTTCGCGCCGGCGTGAGGTGAGAACCCTGGGCCGTCGCGCGCTCTTCCCGCTCTAACGGGCGGATCCCGGACCGGTTAACCGGTCGCTCGCGGGTGGTGTCGTCGCCGGAGGGAATCGCCGTCGCTCTCAGCCACGGCCAGCGTGGCGACGGCTCTCTGAGATCCTCTCGACGCTGCGTGTCCCGCTCATCGCTTTGGATCTGGAGTTGCACCGAGCCGCCTCACGGCGACCCGGAATGGTGGGCGGTAGAGGACTTGAACCTCTGACCTCATGCATGTCAAGCATGCGCTCTAACCAACTGAGCTAACCGCCCGCCGATTTGTGCTCGGGAAGACCGCATGCTTCCCAGTTATCCGGATGGGGTCTTGACCTACATCGCTCCAATACCGCATGCTGGTCGCTGTTGAGACTTCCAGAGGAAGGTACCGGCGATGGAAACCCAAGCCTCCACCCGCGCGGCGGATCATACCGCACCCGATGCGCTCGGCGCTCTCGTGACCTCGTGGCGCCGGTCTCTAGCCGCCCGTCGCGCGAGCCCGGCGACGATAGACACCTACAGCACCGCGGTCGGCCAGCTCGCCGACTACCTGGCCGCCCACGGCATGCCCGACCGGGCTGTCAACGTCCGGCGGGAGCATATCGAGGCCTTCGTGACCGACCTGTTGGAGCACAAGGCCCCGGCCACGGCCCACAACCGCTACCGCGGCTGCCAGGCGTTCTTCAATTGGCTGGTCGAGGAAGGCGAGATCCGGACGAGCCCTATGGAGCGCATGAAGCCGCCCACGCTGCCGGAGGCTCCCCCACCCGTCCTGCGCGACGCCGAGCTGCGCCGTCTCCTGGCCGCCTGCGAGAAGGACCACACCTTCAACGGACGGCGGGACGAGGCCGTGCTCCGGGTGTTCGTCGACACCGGCACTCGGCGGGCCGAAGTCCTGGGTCTGCGCCTCGAAGACGTCGACCTCGATCAGGGGCTCTTGAAGGTGATCGGCAAAGGCAGCCGGACCCGGATGGTCGCGGTCGGCGCCAACACGGTTCGCGCGCTCGATCGTTATCTCCGCTTCCGAGCCAAGCGCGCCGATGCCGCGGAGCCATGGTTCTGGCTCGGTCGCAAGGGCCGCCTTGGCGAAACTGGCCTCGCGCAGCTCATCCGCGAGCGCGGTCTACAGGCCGGCCTGCCCGGCCTTCACGCCCACCTGTTCCGCCACGCCTATGCCCATGCGATGCTCGCAGCCGGGATGCAGGAGTCCGACCTCATGGCCGTTGCCGGCTGGAAGAGCCCGGAGATGCTGCGCCGCTACGCTGCGTCGACGCGAGCTGAGCGAGCCCTCACGGCGGCTCGGGCCCTCAGCCCGGGCGACCGCCTAGAGGACCACCGCAAATGAGTAGGCAAGGCAGACACCCGCCCACTGATGGCATGACGGCCAAGAAACGGCGGGCTCTCGTGACCGGGATTCCGCGTCAAGGCAGTCTCGATGATGAACCGACGGTCGCTGGCGCAGCCCACCGCGCCATACACAGGGAGTTCCCCGACGCCGACGAGCGCGATTACGAGTGGGGCATGGCGTGGCGGTCGGGCGAGACCTGGTCCCCGCCGGCCCAGGTTGCTGTCGCCCGTGTCCGCGCTCTACGCAAGGCGAGGCTGGAGGCTGCCAACTTGTCTGTAGATGCGTGGAGGGTGTACCTCGACGAAGTCACACCGAGACTGTCCGAAGACGACAAAGTGGACGCAGAAGCGATCGTCGGCGCGGTGCGCCAGAGGATCGAGGTCGCGATCGAAGTCCGGAGGCTGGGTCCGCAGGCGACCGAGCGCTGGGAACACGGCCTCACGGTCCGTATGATCCGCGAGGCCATGGCCCAGGAACGTCCGTGGGGGTGTCGACAGGCACAAGTGGCGGGCCGGCTTCGCGTCTCGGTGAGCACGCTGCAGCGTGCGGTGAAGGACCTTGACATGGGGCCCTGGCGACGAGCTTGCCGTGAAGATTGACCGAATCTGACGTAGCTGTGACGTACCCCGACGTTTCCGCGTCTTCATCCTCAGGGCGTGACCGATGAAGCCTCTCGCAAACTCTACGGTCGGATCGGCGGCCTGACCGCATGGGCCACGCTTGACCCTGAAGTCATGGTCGGGCCAGCTCATCGCGGCTTCCGGGCCAGGTTCGAACGACTCGTTGACCCTGACGGTCAACTAGATCCAGTCGAGCGCGCGAGGCGAGTCGAACGCGCGATGACAGCGCACATGCTGGCGCTTGCCGCCAAGTCGGCAGAAGTCCGCCGCCAGCACCGGGGAGGAGGGGCCTCGTAATGGACGCGTCAAGCAGGGGCCGCGGTAGCGGCCACCCGACCCCGATCACCGGCTACGAAGTCCGCGACGCGGCTGGTGAGCTTGTTGCGGTTCACAATCGTCGCGACCTTACCGACGACGGCAAGCAGCTCTGGTGGGAGACGCCGGACGGCACCAAGCATCTTGGCGGCCTACCTCTCGCCGAACTGCCGCTGTACGGCATCGATCGGCTCGGACGCGCCCCGACGGTCGTCATCGCCGAGGGCGAGAAGGCCGCGGACGCGCTCCAGGCAGTGGGCATCCCAGCCCTTGGGACCGTAACTGGCGCAGCGAGCTGTCCCGGACAGACGCCCCTTGGCGAGGTGAGCGGGCGCGATGTCGTCCTCTGGGCAGATCACGACGAAGTTGGCCGCGGACACATGGCGAAGATCGGCAAGGCGATTGCCGGGATCGCCGCGGACGTACGGATGGTCGGCTGGCCGAACGCGCCCGAGCATGGCGACGCCGCCGACTACGTCTTTCCCGCCGCGAGCGCCGCAGAGATCCACGCCATGGCCGAGGCAGTCGCGGCCGGGGCGGCACCGTTCGAACCGACCGAACCCCGGACGATCAGCGACCTACGTGCCCTGCTCGATGCAGCCGAGCCCTCCGAGTCCAAGGCCAGCCCTGTTCCGACGGTGATCCTAGACGACGATGACGATGACTGGTCAGACGCACGAAGTGGATCCTGGGGCGGTCGCAGGCCCTCGCAAGCGACACAGATCGTCACGCTCGCCCGCGCCACCGAGGCGCTTGAGCTGTTCCACAGCCCGGACGGGGTCGCGTTCGTAACGCTGCCCGTCAACGCACAGGTTGATGGCGGCCATGAACCTGATGTCGAAGATCAACGTGATGTTGAAGACGACCAGTCGCCCGTCGCAACGGTGCCGCTCCGCTCCCGCGACATGCGGGCCTGGCTCGGTTATCGGTTCTACGCGGCCTATGAGAGCGCGGCCGGTCGTTCGGCGCTCGATGAAGCCCTCGACCAGCTCGAAGCAATCGCCCTATACGAAGGGCAGGAGCACCCGGTGTTTCTCCGGGTCGCCGAGCATGGGGGCGCGCGATACCTCGATCTGGGTGATAGGTCCGGCCGGGCGATCGAGATCACTGCGGACGGCTGGCGGCTCATCGATCGAGCCCCGATCCGCTTCCGGCGGAGCGCCAGCGCGGCTGCCTACCCCGAGCCCGTGTCCGGCGGTTCCCTCGACGATCTGCGGGACTTCCTGACCGCGAGCGACGAGGGGTTTCGGATCATGATCGGCTGGGCCATCCAGGCGCTGCGCGGGAGCGGGCCGTACGCGGTTGGGGTTGTGCGTGGCGAGCAGGGCTCCGCGAAGACGACCGGAGTGAAGATCCTCCGGAGCCTGGTCGACCCGGCTACGGCGTCGGTCATGGCCGTCCCACGGCAGCGGGAGGACCTGCTCGTGGCGGTGCAACACCATCACGTCGTGGCAATCGACAACGTGAGCAGCCTGCCCGATTGGCTGTCCGACGACCTCGCGATGATCGCTACCGGCGGCGCCTTCTCGCTCCGCCGCAAGTACACCGACCTCGACGAGCTGGCGCTGCACGCCTGCCGACCCCTCCTTCTCAACGGCATCGAGGAGTTCGTCACCCGGGGCGACCTGCTGGACCGGACCTGGAGCGTAGATCTCCCCGTCCTCCCCGATGATCGGAAGCGCCCCGAACGAGACTTCTGGGACGCGTTCGGGCGGGCGCGGCCGGCCATCTTCGGGGCGCTCCTCGACGCCATCGTGGCCGGCCTAGGCGGTGTCGACGGTGTGGTCCTCAAGCAGTCCACGCGCATGGTCGATGCAGCCCGGTTCGTTGCCGCGACGGAAGAAACGCTCGGCTGGCCGGCGGGCACGTTCGCCGACGATCTCGTGACCATGCGCGCCGGCAGCCGGGAGTCAGTGCTTGAGGCATCACCGCTGACGGTGCCGCTCGGCGAGTTGGCCAAGGCCGGAGCCTGGCGCGGTACGGCCGCCGAATTGCTCAATGCGCTCGAAAGTCTGGTCGACGAGCGAGCCCGCCAGCGCCCTAACTGGCCTCGGACGCCCCGCGCTCTCGGGGGGCAGCTGCGACGCGTTGCGCCCGAACTGCGGAGCGGCGAGCTCGATGTCGTCTTCGACCAGCGTGAGTCGCACAGTGGGCGCCGGCTCATCGTTATCGGGCAGAAGGCGGGCGGATCCACCGTCACCACCGTCACCATGGTCACCCCGAGCCCGACTTCCGGTGACGATGACCAGACGGCCGCCCCTTTGACCGTCACCGACGGTCACCCCGACCGTCGAGACGAGGCGCTGTCAGGTGACGGTGGTGACGATGGGGTGACGGTTGCCTCGGTCGACCGTCACCACGAACTCGTGAATGAAACTGGCTCGGGTGACGGTGGTGACGGTCGTTCCCCCTTCTTTGACATGGAGAAGAGGGACGAGAGGACGCCCGAACCATTCGTCACCACCTTTGAGGCACCCTTAGAGTCAATTTCTGGGCGAGCAGACGTAGGTCATGGTTCATGACCTACGTCATTGCACCCCGCCCGCCCCGTGTCGCCCTCTATGCCCGGGTCTCGACCCGCGACAAGGACCAGGATCCCGAGTTGCAACTCGAGGCCCTACGCGCCTACGTCGCGGCCAGAGGCTGGGAGGCGATCGAGTACGTCGACACCGCGGCCGCAGGCGATCTAGCCCACCGGACGGCCTGGGCTCGTCTTCTCGGCGACGTAGGCCGGCGGCGGGTCGACCAGGTCCTGGTCTGGAAGCTCGACAGGGCCTTCAGGAGCACGCTGCACGCCCTCGCGACGCTCCGGGACTTGGAGCATGCCGGGGTCGGCTTTGCCAGCCTCACCCAACCCGAGCTCGACACGACGTCGGCAACGGGGCGCCTGGTCTTCACCATCCTCGCCGCGGTCGCCGAGATGGAGCGAGAGCTGATCGCCGACCGGGTACGAGAAGGGATGCGCCACGCAGCCCGACAGGGTAAGCAGATTGGCCGGCCGCCGGTCACGGCCCGACCCGGCTTCGCCGCTAGGTGGAGTCGGGTCCAGGCGGACCTTGCCGCGAGACGGATCTCTCGGCGGCAGGCCGCCCGTCGGCTCGGGATCGGGACCGCGACTCTGGGCCGGCTCCTTGCCGCCCAGCTCGACAGTGGAGGCAGATCCGATGGCTGAGCTACCCGCCAACGGGTCCGACGCGGCCATGTGCCTGCTCCTTGCCGACGGGCCCTTGCCGACCAACGCTATCGCCGACCGGCTCGCAATACGGGATCGGGCGGTCCGTTACCGCCTCGCCCGACTCCGGGCGGCCGGGGTCGTGGTCACCGGTCCCGATGGGCTGCACCGCCTTGCCACCGACCCATTGCCGGCAATTGCCGCGCCACCAGTTCCGACCATTGCCGAGCCAGTCCAAGCCTTTGCCGATCCACTGCCGACCATTGTCGCGTCCACTGACTCCGACGGGCCGTCCCCGAGCCACAGCGGGCACTGGAGCCCGGGCACCCTCCTTGTCGCGGCCGGGCTGGGGCTTGCCGTCGCTGGAGTGGTTGCCGTCGCGCTGGGAAGCCGTGGCACGCCACCGGCAGAACCATCGCCGACGCCACCACCGCCACCGACGAGGTCCGGAAACGCGGCTGGTCTACCGGGAGGGCTCGGGTGGTCGCCGTGGTAGGCCGGTTGCGCTCAGAGAAGACCGGAACCAAGCGGGCCAGTGGCCGCGGAGTCCATTGCGTGGGTGGTCCCGACCTCACCACCAACACCAGCAACCGCCGGCCAGCACTAAGAGGACCTGTGTCATGACCAGCAGCCAGCCGCAGCGCAGCTCAGCCGGTCCTGCCCGTCTGTACCGGATGCCCGCCGAGAGAGCACTGGCCGCCATCCCGGCGGGTTCGATCAGCGTCCTGCTGACAGATCCTCCCTACACCAGCGTCAACCGCCAGGGGGGGCGGGGTTCTCATCTTCAGCGCTGGTTCGCGGGCGGACTCTCCTGGAGCGAGATCGGCCGCATCCTCGCAGTCGCTCGGCGCAAGCTCCGCTCCGATGGCATCGCCTTCGTGATGACCAACAGCGACGGGCTCCACGACGCCCTGGGGGCCCTGGAGCGGGCCGGCTTCGCGCGGGTCCGCACGATCACCTGGGATCGCCGCTACCCGGGCCTAGGGGGCGGTCTCCGGCATCAGACCGAGTTCGTGCTGGTGGGCCTGCTCCCGGGTTCGCGCACTCTGACCGGCGTCGACCTGGTCTCGGTTACCGCGGTCGGCCCGGGCACGGCCGGGCGGTATCCCACTCAGAAGCCGGACGAGCTGGGACGCATCCTCGCCCGCATGGCGAGGATTGGTCCAGGCGATGTGGTGCTCGACCCGTTTGTCGGCAGCGGGGCGCTCCTGGTCGGCGCCCGCGAACTCGGGGCCCACGTGATCGGCTGCGACATCGCGCCGGCTGCACTCCGCCAGGCGAAAGCCAAGCTCGGCTCTGCCGGGTCGATGACCACGCTGGCACGATCGTCGTCGCGAAGCGCCCGTACTGGCCGCCGCCGGCCCGCTCCGAAAGGGCAGCCTCGCATCGGCCCCTGATTCGTGCGGCAGAGAGGACCCACCTGGGCCGTCTCAGAAAGAGGTCCTTCTGGCGCGTTGTGCCAGGAGATCGTTCCCTGCCTGTCGGGTCATGTGGGTCGTCGGCGCTAGCAGTAGTGGCGCGCTCCGTCTGAGGTGCGACTACGCCCGGTGCCTGATGTCGAAGGGGAAGCTCTCGGCTCGGGGTACGAACTGGAGGCCGGGTTCGCCGTCGGCCTTGGAGCGGTCGACCGTGTCCAGGTCCTTTCCATAGATCTCCCGAGCCGATCGGTTCCAGACGATTTGGTTCAACTGCCGGACGTCGTGCTCGGTCGCCTCGCGGTAGTAGTCGCCTTCCTCCGGCCGGAAGATGAGCGCCGTCCGCGGTGAACACGGAACCAGAACCCGGGAACGACGGTCGGCGAGATCACCTGGGCCGGGGCCTCGGACTCCCGCATGGACCGCGAAGACACCTGCATCGCCGTACAGGAAGAAGGGCGGGCTCGCTCGCCTGAGAACGGTGCAACCGTAGGACTGCAACAGGCTTGCGTGAACCTGGGCGTCAACGTGGAGTGTCACGAGGACAACGCCCTTGCCCATGTGCTCCCAGGCGGGATGTCGCAGGACAGCCTGTTGCTCCTCGGTCATGGCGTGTCCCATTGCTCGCGTCAAGCGTTCCGCGAACAGGCGGTCGAAGAGCGGCCGCCTTGCTCGCAGCATGAGCGGGTGCTGCGCGATCAGCAGACCGACGTAGCGTGTGACGGCGACACGATCGGCGCCATCAATGCTCTCCGGTGTCCACTCGTCGACGGCGCACATGGCCCGCATGCCCACGCTCTCCGCCTCGGCCTTGACCTTCTCGATATCCGTGTTGGGTAGGTGGGACAGGAAGCTCTCAAGGAGCTGGTCCATGGTGTCGAACCACGCGCGATTGGCGACGTCGCCGAGTCGGGCAGCATAGAGGTCACGCTCCCGCGCGAGATTCGCGGCTTTGGACAGTCCCCGGCTACGGCCGCTGGACTTGTCGAAGACCGGGACCAGCGACTCGCGTCGGCGCCGCGCTGGTTGGTCGGACCACTGGGCGATGTGGGCGGCCGGTACGAAGTGGTGGTTCTTCAGTCGTGTCATGGATCCCGATCACGCCCTGGACTTGCGAGGAGATCACGGCGCTGCTCGACTAGTCGAGCTTGGGGTAGCTCCGCAGCGCGTCAATCTGGGCGACCAGCGTCTCTTTGGTCGGAGCGTTCTGGCCTGAGTACCGGTCGTAGAGCTTGATGAGTTGGTCCCAGAACAGGTACGCGAGCTTGTTCAGGAGGACTGAGCCCACTCGCCTTCGGCATCCCCGTAAGGGAACCTGACGACAAGAGATCGTTCAATACCTCGGGTGGGTAGATTGACGCGAAACAAGCTGAACGTCAGTTGAACCTGAGGCGGCTGAGAGGGCGCCGTGACCCCGAGGGGCTTGCCGTCGGCGCCGATGTACACGTCCTGGGATGGCCGATCAGACAGGAGACTAACCCCGAGCACGTAACCGGGATGCCCCACACTCGGGAACTCGAAGGCGGGCTCCAGTGTATGCCCCTCCATCGTGGACTTGGCCGCCGCACGGTCGATCCGTACGAGGGTGATCCGGCCCTGTTCCCCTCGCATGATGTGCCGCTCCGTGTTGCCGGTGTCCCAAAGCATCAGCCAAGGAAGCCCTTCGCCTACATCGTCTGGAGCGCACCGTGCATCGACAACACTGAGACGGAAATACGCCGGAACGTCGTGGTTCTCTACGATCAGATCGAGGGCCGACAGACTGCCCCTCAGACTGAGATCCACCTTCGGCGGGTCATACGGTGCCCATCGGTCCCATTCGAGATAAGCAGCATCAAGAATGCCCCCCGCGACGCCGACCAGGCCGATCCAGAAGGGCCACGGCGAGGTGCCGTCTGTTAGCCTCGACACAACGGCCGCGCCAGCCAAGCCCACCACGGCGATGGCAAGCGGCATGAGGCTGGGTATCACCGCATTCAGCCGAGGCATAGCAGCCCGCACGATCCGTGTGATGAACACGAGACGGCGGTAAATGCCCATCTTCCGCAGTCTACATGCGCGACCGCCGCGGCATAATAGGTCCCCGTTATTTCGGAGGACCCTTCATGGACTGGGGACCTTTCGGACCTCCGGGGCCGCCCATCACGTATCCGCACGAATATGTCAACAAGGACGTATCGCTCGCCGATCTTGCAGTAGGCCCAGATCGCGACGGACCCCGGCGGGTCGTCGAGACTCGTTTCGTAGACTGCGACATTCGCGGGCCGGGGTTCCTTATGTTCGGGGACGGCGTGCTCTTCGAGGGTGTCGCAGAACTCCGCAGCGATCCGAAGAAATCGTTCTGGGCGCTTACGCCGGGGGAAGCTCCGCCCGAGGGCACCATCCTCGTGAACGAGTGCTTCTTCACTTTGTGCCGCTTCCGGGAGATGATCATCGTCTGCCACCTCCCCCAGATCGGGCAGATGGAGCGCATATTCACGCCGACGGATGAACGTGGGGTCCCCTTCGAACCGAGGGCATGAGCCGAGCTTGCCGCTCACGGCGCGACCTGGGGGCGGCCCCCTAGGCAAACTGATGCACTACCGCCTGCTGGGCGCCCTTGACAATCGCGTCCCAGTAGGCCGGGTCTTTGTGAGCGAATACGATCGACAGCCAGCGGTCCCACTTGAGAACCCGGAACACCTCCTCAATTGAGTCCTGGAGGAGACCGATGTATTCGGCCTTCGTCTTTCCTTGGTCACCGCCCTCGATCACCTCGTTCTGGCGATCGGCGTCGGTCACCTCGAACCCCAGCCAGGCGTGCCACACTGTGCTTAGGTCCAAATAGGCGATGTGCGCCCCGTATGGCGGGTCGGTGTAGATGTAGTCCACCGACTCGTCGGGGACGTGGGTCCGGAGGTTGGTTGCGCTGTCTCTGAGGATCTGGATCGTGTCCCCCGGGCGGTAGAAGTCGCCTATGAGGTCGTTCGTCTCGCGCTTCGCAAGCAGTACGCCTCGGTAGCGGTGAACGAACTGCTCCCAGACGTTGAGCTCGATCGTCTTCTTAGGGATCCAGTACCTGTACACGCGAAAGATGCCGCTGTCGTCGCGGCTCTCGAGCCGCCCAGTCGTCGAGCTAAACGTGAGATTCGTCTTGTTCAGGGTCGCGGCGAAAGCTAAGCGGAGCAGGTCCCGGACGACGGGGTCGGCAACGCCATTGATCTCGTGCAGGAGGATGGACAGCGCGATCCAGGAGCGCCGGTGAAAGAGCTTGTCCAGGGTCTCGACGTCCGCGTCCTTGGGGAGCCGCACCGAACCTGGGTCCCCGTAGGGCACCGGGAGGCGTCGATCTCGGTCGGAGTCAGCTTGTACAGGTCTTTGATCCGGTCTGAGCACGCCTCTCGGACCTTGGCGTATGCAGACTGAAGGGCGTCTTCGTCGATGGGAGCGACGGCGATTCCCCAGGTGATTAAGTTCGCGAGCGGGGAGATGTCGGAGTGGATAGCGTGACGCCGGAGAACCAGGGATTCGACAGCAGTCACGCCCGAGCCGCCGAAGGGATCGAGGACCGTCTCGCCCGGGGCCGAGAAGGTCTCGATGTACTTCTGGACGACGTTCCAGGCCCGCTTAGTGAAGTAAGGGTGGCTGCCGTAGTGGCGGCGCGCGGCTTGCTTTCTGGGCGCAATCGGCTGGGATATCGGCTGGATGGGGATAGCGAGCGTCTCGGCCATGTTAAGGGGGAGGGTAGCAGGCCGCACCGGCCGTTCCAGAAGGACCGAGCCTCGTTTCGGAGCTGTTCATGACTCACCGAAACTGAGCGTGGAATCGGTGGTCCGCGGGAGGCACCGTTTCGGTGCACCTCAGACTGGCACGGCCTCCGGCGCACAGAAGATGCGGGCGACTGTACGACCAGATCTGGCCGGGACTCACGGTACGACTGTTGACGTTTGGGCCCAGGTACGAGAGTGGTCTTCCCTCCCAGGCCGCTTGATGAGCGGCGACCTCTAACCTCTTGAGCGGGCCGCGCTCCGCGCCCGGAGGCTCGATCTCGGGGACGCCCGACCAGACCAGTTCGGGGCGTCGCGGCCCTAGCCGAGGTGAACACTCGTTCAAGCGAGAGAATCGACCCATCGCGTGAGGATTGCCCTCACGTAGTCCTCGGCCTGCTCTAGCCCTATTGGGTTCGGTGGAGGCGCGGCCGCGAGTATCGCGTGTCGTGCGGCGTCGCCGACAGCCGCGTAGGTGTTCGCGGTCTTCCGGAACCGATCTATATCTGGTTCGCTCGTCCACCCTCGGGCGACAAGCCCCGCGGCGCCGCCGTTGGCGTCCCGTATCGGCTCGAACGCCTTCCAGAGGTTGAACCACGACAGGTCGGCATTCAGAAAGTGCAGGGCGAGACGAAGATGCTCGTTCGACGCCTGCAGGCGAAGCAACTTGACCTCCATCGGCTCGAGGATGGTTCCATTCACGACAACCGTTGGAGGGGACGCCTGCACCCTGACTCGGATCGGCTCGGGATGGACAAAGACGTCTGACGCGCCGTCTGGCCGCGTGCGCCCGAGCGCGCCGGGGACCGCCCGCACTCGCGTGTATCCCGCGCTTGCTGCCACGTCGGATAAGTGCACGAGCAGGTCACACAGGGCCGGCCATGCCTCCTCGTGACCGAGTGTCGACCCGACTGTCGAGGATCGCAGGCGCCACTCGCCCGCCTCCTGAGCTAGGGAGTGGTCTGACGAGGACGCGCACAAATCGCCGAGCGCTGCTAGGTCGGGGTCGTTACCGCGGACCACGAGATACCAGGACGAGAGCATGTAACGCATTCTCGCATCTGCCGCTCGACCAGCCCAGTCCGGGGCGTCGAGGCTCGCTATCCTGTTCGGGTGGACAACTACCAGTTCGTCGCGTCCCTCGTGTCGAGCCTGGCCTGGCCTGTCGCGGTTGTCATCGTGGTTGTCGTGTTCCGCGGCCCCATCGGGGACATGATCGGGCGCTTGGAACACGTGAAGAGCCCTTGGTTCGAAGGTTGGGCCAAGACGATTGAAGAGGCGCGCGTTGTTCTCGCACCCAGTACCAACGCGGTCGAGGCGGCCAGTCCATCAGGTTCACTGACAGAGAAGTTCGCCGACCTCGCCGCTGACTCGCCCGAGGAGGCGGTCGCGATGGGATGGATCGAAGTCGACAAGCGTCTTCGGCAGAAGATGATTGATGCCGGGCTACCTGTAGCGAATAACTCGGTAAGACAGATGACAGATGCAGCGCTCCAGGCCGGGTTCATTAGCCAAGGCACGGCGACCGCAATCAGGAAGCTCTCAACACTCCGCCTCCTCGCAACCGGCGGCCAGAGCATGTACCTAGACAGTGCTAAAGCGATGGACTTCCTTGCTCTTGCGGACGCGGCGATCTTCGCGATCGAGCACGATGAGGCAAGGCGCAAGAGATGAATACGACTACTAGACGCAGTACCCATGTAAGCATTTCCCACAGTCGCCTTGGCCCCCGCTCCACGGGCAGCCAACGATCCCGGTTAGGCGCCAGGCCAACTCGCTCGGCTGCGTCGGGGGCATCAAGCGCGGACTACACTGGCGCCGCGTCCCACTTCGGAGACCGCGAGAACTCGGACGTGCTGCGACGTTACATACGGAGCCCTGTCGGTCAGCACCCTCACCATAACCGTTTCTGTGTCTCCCGACTTTGATCGCATCAGAACCCATGGGAGCGCCCGCGATTGGGTGCATGGCTGTGTCGAGGAATGAGCCTCGTCGGGCTATCGACTCGGCCCAGGATCGGCTTGAGTTGACGGCGGACCACTTCGGTGTGAGCGTGGAGTGGGCCCGCAGCGTGGTATTCGAGCGTAGACCCGAGCAGTGGTCAGCGGCGCTCGGTGGCGGCTTGCTGGGCGGCCGTGCCGCGGCGGCACTCGGTTTGGACTTCGCCCGCCTTGCCTGTGCTCTCGACGATCATCTGTCCGAGTTGCAGATCGCTGAAGGTGTCGCGGAACACGTGGTCACTGATGAAGATGCCACGTACCTGACCGCCTGGCAACGTGTGACGCAGGGCGCCGAGCACGTGCTGGCGATGTCGCCCAACTCCGACCGGCTCGACGCCGCTCGACGCCTTCACGACGTGGCGACGACAGCGATCGCGGATCTTCGACGGCGGTATGGAGACAGTAAGCTACGACGTTCCTGGGTTCTGCGCGGGGTCGTGGACGACATCTCCAAGCGCCTTTCGAGCGCAGAAGCTGCACTCGGGCTAGAGCCGTCACCCACCGTGAGTGACCTTCGCCGTCGCGAACGTGCGCGCGAACTCCGCGAGCAAGGCGGCGCCGGTAATCTCGTCTTCTCTCGCGGCCCGACCTTGTTCGAGATATGGGCCCGCGACAGCCGCGATTGGTGGATCGAACGGTATCTCCAGAAGTTCGGTGAGGCACCGCCGTCAGGCTTCTGGATGGCCAACCCACGGACCAAGGCCAAAGGCCAAGTCCACCCGAAGCTGATGCATCTCTTCGACAAGGAAGATCAACAGGCTTACTTCAACGAGATGGACTTGCGGTTCCGGCGCGAGCATGGGTTGCCGCCGAAGGGCGAGGGATGGATGGCCCAGACCCATCTCGCACAGTGCGTTGAGGAAGTGCTGTCCAACTTCAGGGTTGTCCGCGAGGCAACTCCGGTGTGGCTTGCACCGCAGCGACTCGATATCTTCGTCCCGGCACTTTCCCTCGCGATCGAATACCAAGGCGAGCAGCACTTCCTCCCGTTGGATCACCTCGGCGGCGACGTTGGTCTGTCCGACAGGAAGGACATGGACGACCGAAAACGGGCCGCCTGCCGTGCCAATGGCGTAACCCTCATTGAGTGGCACTTCGCCGACCCGATCTCAGAAGATGCGGTCCGCAGACGGCTGCGGCCGTGGGTCGGTCGTGCAGAGGCGGACAGTGGTGCCTGATCAGTGACGCGCCAAATGGGACTTCGGGAGGACTCTCCTTCCTTTGCCCAGGGTTACTGGGCGGAGTCGAAATACGACTAAGTGGACGTCAGACCCAGACCACGACGTTGTGATACTCGGGCACTCCTTGCCGTTGCTCCAGAACTCGTCGGTGGCGACGACGAACTGCGCCATGCACGAGCCGCCGGCAACGTACACGCGCGAAGAGCTGGCCGGCAAGGTCGACCTCGATCTGATGGAGGCCGACACCGACTGGTGATCGGTCGCGAGGGCGTAGCCGGTTGCAACGGCCGGTAGCAACAGGGCCGACGATCGGCGGATTCGAGGTCGGCCCGACCAGCGGAATCGTGCGTGGCAGCGTCATCAGCGGACGTCCGCGAACGCCCCGGCCCAGACTTGAAAACCGCTGATCGAGAGATACTGGTCGCCACCGCGTGTCGCCGGCACCAATACCGCATGCGGATTCCCTCGTGGCAGCCGCAGGATAGGCGTGCATGCTCGGAAGGCACGCGGCCTATAGAGGTGGCCTTGCGGCGTCCCCGGGGCGTCAGAAGACGTCCTGACGGGCCTTCGCGAGGGCCCCCCTCCCCCTTCGAATACCACAATAACTGCGGCCGAATCGCTCGCCCAGATGATGCGATTTTCACGCTCAGAAGGGCCAAAGAACGGCTTTGCCAGCACCGCTCGGGGGCTGACGGCATGTCAAGCATGCGCTCTAACCAACTGAGCTAACCGCCCGCCGCTATGTGCTCAACTAGAGCACATAACCCGCAGTCCTTGCCTGATCGAACTTGCCTGCACCGTTCGAATACTGCACGCTAGTTCCCGTCCAAAGGCCCAGCGGTGCAGAAGACCGATGACGACAAGCCCGACCGACGCGCTGCATTCTACGGCACCGGACGCCCTGGCCGCTCTCGCGAGCTCGTGGCGGCGCTCTCTCGCTGCCCGGCGTGTCAGCCCGGCGACCATCGACACCTACTCCACTGCGGTCGCTCAACTGGCCGCCTTCCTCCACCACCAGGGCATGCCCGAGAACCTCGGCGCCATCAGCCGCGAGCACGTGGAGGCATTCGTGCGCGACCTGCTCCAACGGCGCGCTCCTGCGACCGCGAACAACCGCTTTCGCGGCTGCGAGGCGTTCTTCCGCTGGTGCCTCGAGGAAGGCGAGGTGCGCGTCTCGCCGATGAAGCGGATGAGGCCGCCGCGCCTGCCCGAGGCGCCCGTCCCGGTGCTCCGCGACATCGAGCTGCGCTGGCTGCTGGCCGCTTGCGCGCGCGATCGCTCCTTTGCCGGCCGGCGCGACGAGGCGATCCTGCGCTGCCTGCTGGACTCCGGCATCCGCCGAGCCGAGCTGCTCGGCCTGAAACTGGACGACGTCGACCTGGACCGCGGGCTTCTCAAAGTGGGAGGCGGGCGCACCGGGACCCGCGTCGTGCCGATCGGGGCAAGCACGGTCGAGGCACTCGACCGCTACCTCCGCGCCCGGGCCCGCCGGGCCGACGCCGACTCCCCGACGCTCTGGCTCGGGCGCAAGGGCCGGCTCGGCGAGACGGGCCTGGCCGGACTGGTCCGCCTCCGCGGCAAGCAGGCCGGGCTCGGCGACCACCTGCATGCCCACCAGCTGCGCCACGCCTACGCCCACGCGATGCTCGGCGGCGGCATGGCCGGGTCGGACCTTATGTCTCTCGCCGGCTGGCGCAGCCGCGCCACGCTGACGCACTACGCCGCCAGCACGCGAGCCGAGCGAGCCATCGCCGCCGGCCGGGCCCTATCGCCGGGCGATCACCTCCAGGAGTCGAAGTGACGAACGACATCGACGCGCTCATCGAGGCAATGAACGGCGAGGCCGAGGTCATCAGGCAGCAGCCGGACGCGGAGGCCACCCTCGCGGCCATGAGGAATGAAACACAGGTCCTGGTGGCAGCGCTCATGCGGATGCAGGGCCGCCATCGCGTCACTTCCCGCGACCCGGACCTCATGCGGCGCGTCGTCCTCCTCCACGGCATCCTGGGAGGGTATGGCCGTTCGGATGAGGCAGTCGTCATCCGCGCCCTGGCCGAGCTGGCCGGGACGCGGCGCGAGGCACTCGAAGCCGCGGGCCAGCGCCGACGTCGCGAAGCCGAGGCCCTGGCCGACAGGGTGCGGAGCCTGACGGGCGATGGCCTGTCGGCCGCCCAGATCGCGGCCGAGGTGGGGCGCAGCGAGTCGTCCATACGTCGGATTCGAGCCCGAGCCCCGAGGCCGTAGCGCCGACAGATCCCTACTGCGACGAGAGATGGCAGGGGCTGCAACGCGGCTGTCGGCCCGACGCTTGTCGACGTGGATACCCCAGAAGCAGCAGCCTGAGGACGGATCGGCGGTCTGACCGCGCAGACCCGAAACGACGCCGGGACGATGACCTGCGCCGCACACCGCGGCTTCCGCCGCTGGCCGACGATCCCGGAGTAGACCGGCCAGTCGAGCGGCTGCGTCGGGGGTCTCTCGTGGTCCCTGATCGCTCCCCCAACCCGCCTGTCGCCGATCGCTACCGATCATGCGGTATTGGGCGCGACATGCCGACGACGCGGCCTCGGAACGCCCCTTCGAAGGACCCTGGCAATCGCTCGTTACGGATCCCGTTACGCTCGCGAATACCGCCACAACGGAGATGGCGTCGCTCGGGGTCTTTCACGCTCAGAAGGGTCCGCCTGGACCGCTTGGGGGCCTGAGGCATGGCAGGCATGCGGTCTAGCCAGCCAAGCTGACCGCGGAGTGCCGCGCATCGTCGTACAGGCGCGCCGGCCTGCGCAGGGTCAGGCCGGGCCGCATCAATCGAGGTAGACCTGGCCGATCGCCCGCTCGAACGGCGTCGACGAATCGAGAACCTTGGCCCAGCCCGAGCCCTGCCTGGAGTACCCGACCTCGCGGATCGAACTGACACTCCCGTCCGGCGCCATCGTCCCCGACAGCAGAAAGAGCCGCAATCCGGTGGCGTCGAGGGCGAGGGCCCAGGTCACCTGAGAGTCGCCGAGAGGGACCATCGCCTGCGGCAGCGTCTGGCCCAGGAACGTACCGACCGGCCCCACGTACACCGCTCTCTCGGTAGCGGCCGCGATTATCTGCCTGTCTGAAGAGAGCGCGAAGACCCGCACCCCGCCCAACGCCTGGGCAGTGGAAATCGTATGGGCGTTCGTGTCCACCACTCCGAGTCGCGAAACCTCGAACTTGTCGGTGTCCAAAACCATCAGACGGGAATCGTCCAGCCAGGCCACCAGCGGAGAGAAGGACTCCGTTGGCACGGGCGTGATCGTGGTAACGGTCCCATCCGCACCAGCGAGCCCGTAAGCGAGGCCCTGGTCATCCGCCGTCACGACCGCCAGCTTCCCGCCTGGAGACGTGTCCAGCCCCTCGACCGGTGCGGTTGGAGCCGTTCCCGGCCATTTCAGGGTGATGACTCGCCCCGTGTGCACGAGATCCGAGGCGGGACGCATGTCGACCCGGTGACCCGTCGCGATGACGACGCCGGCGGTCGTGCGGCTCAACGCAGTTGCATCTGGCGTGGCTCCGAGAGCTATCCACTGCAACTGCGCATCCAGCGTCCACAGACCCAAACCGCCGCTGACTCCGTCCGCAAGAACGACCAGCCGCGCCCCGAGCTCTCCAGGACTCGACGTGCCAAGCGTCGCGGCAGAACTGGCGGCTGCTGCCGTAGCGGCCGCTGATGGCGCTGGCGTCGCTCCGGCTCTACAGCCGGAGCTGAGGAAGACAACCGCCACCGCCAGGGCGGCGAACCTCACGCCCGATTCCATTTTCGACATGGCCCTCCCCTTTGCTGGCGGCCCGTGGCCGTCGGGACGGCGACCACGGGCCTTGGGTACGACATCCACAGGCCCAGCTGGACTTGTGGCCCGTGGCCTAGCTACTCCACGATGTCGCCGCCGATGACAGTTCCGTCGCCGGCGTCCACGTAAAGCGTGATCAGCTGAACGTAGGTGGAAGCCGAGCCGGAGGGCTTGACGTTGGCGACCCAAGCCAGCCGGTACGGCGCCGGAGCCGTCCCGACTTTGCTCGAGTCGAACGCCGCATTGGGTCCGACCCATTCGAGATCCAGGCCACCGACCGCGTAGCCGTAGTCCTTGCCGGCAAACCATTTGTCGACTTGCCGGATGACCGCTTGCTGCGCATCGGCCTGACCGAGCCTGCGCGTCGGCGCAGCAGCGAGCGGGTGCTCGACTCGCGCCACGCTCTGGATCCGTCCGTCCTGCCAGACATGCACCCGCGTCTCATCGCCACGAACGGCGAAGCCGTCCTGGGATCGCTCCCAGTGCACGTCCCACCCGCCGGCCGTTGGGTTGAGATCGACCCGGGCCTGACCGCTGACGGCCACACCCGATGCTGCCAGGCCCCGCTGAGCCGTCTTCGCTGCAGCGTCGCCGGTAACCGCCGGCGCCGAACCGGAAGGCGAGTCGAACCGTAGTGCCGCAAGAAGACGGCCGGCGGCGTCGAACTGAGCCATCGCGATCGTCTGGCCGGCCGCGTCGACCTCTGTGACTTCGTCGTAGTCCGAGTTCTGGAGGCCGTCGTGAACGTGCCGACCCGCGCTCTTCGAGCCCGGCGGGAAGCCCAAGGCGGCCCGAGCGGCGCTGGCCCGAGCGAAGACCTCCGAACTGTCATCTGCGTTGAGAATGGTCTCCGTCACGAGCGGCTGGGCCGCTCTCGCCGCTTCGCCGACCGCCGGACCGGAGCCGCCGTTCGTCGAGCTGGCCGCAGTCAACTGACCTGCGGACATGGCAAGGCAAGAGACGACCGTCACCGTCGCCAGAAACGACTTGATTGCCGAAGTGGATATGGCTGCTGACATCTTGTTCACCCGGGTGTCCCGTTGTAGGTGGGACTGCCCCACCAGTTGGGCTGGAACGGATTGGCCGAGTCGGGCGCCGCATAACCGCCGATGCTCACGGCATAGGTGAACGCCTGGGACAGGGTTCGCACGTGGTTCGGGGCACCGTTCAGGTAACTCCAGAAAGCCCGTTCGAAGCGGAGCGCGGAACTGTCGTAGGTCTCGGTCGCGTAACCGAGGTAGAACTTCCTCTGAGTGCTCGCCTTTGTCTTCTGGATCTGGAACGCGTCGGGCATCGTGCTGGAGCTCGAGCCCAGCGAGCAGGTCGACATGATCACCAGGTTGTAGGGCGTGCCGAGGGTTGCCGCCTTGATGGCACTCGACCGAATCGCGTCCAGCGAGAAGTTCGAGCATCTCGCCGGACCCGGGTCCTGCAGGATTGCCGAGTCGACATTCGGCCAGCCGGACGCCGCCCAGTAGTTGTCACCGTGGGTGTGGGCGTAGACGGCGTAGTCGTAGAACACGTTCTTGAGGAAGGCAGATCGGGTGAACGAGGAGCCCAGGGCCCCTGCGATTGGCTTGTACCCGAGCAACGCCATCTGACTCGTGGCAAGCGTGTAGAGCTGCTGAGGGTAGGTGTCCGTGAAGCCCAGGCAGCGGCTGCTGAAGGAATCCGAGTTCGACCAGACGTCACCTGTCAGGGCAAACGCGCCCTGTGCCGTCGCACCCAGCGCCGACACCGCAAGCAGCACGGAAACGAGCAAAGTCTCCGCTCGTTTCATGAGACCTCCTTAGAGGCGGGCGAATGACTTGCGGCGGGCCGGTGTGCTCCCAGCAGGTGGTCATGGGCCGGTTCTACCCAAACACTCGCCGGGAACCTGCAACCATTCGGGCGGGCTCCCTCCTTCCTTGTGGGCTTCAACTGGCGGCCGATCGAGCGCGGCGTTTCGGTCGCCCCCTCGTCGGCGGCCACCAGGCGGTTGAAACAACGACCGCCCGAAACTACAAGCCTGCGCTTATCGACGGCTTATGTGGAATGTGGTGCGCCTGAGAAACCGGCACGACAACTCGCGCGCTATTGGCCCGCCGGCGAACCTGGCATTGCCGCTGCGGCTGGGTCGCCTGCCCCGTCGTGCTGCATCTTCTCGTAGCGAACCGGGCCGCGGCGGAGCGCCAGGTCCAGCAGCGCTCGCGGCACGACAAAGAGCCACAGGCCGTTGAAGAGCGAGACCCTGAGAGCGCGACCCAACCTCGCCTGAGGGGCGACCGGTCGCCCATCTGGCCGTCGCTCCCAGCGCAACGCATCCCAACCGATCAGGGCCGTGAAGCCCAGGTACCCGGCCAGCATCGACAGCACGCCACGCCGCCGACCGGTGGCGATTGATGCGGCTGCGGCCCCCAACAAGACCGGGGGCACTGCGAGCTGGCCCACATAAGTGATGAAATCGAGGCGAGCGAGGACGGACAGCTTCGGACTCGTCACGACCGCCGGGCCATGCTCGAAGGCGCGCCTGAATGCACCCTCCGCCCACCGCAGCCGCTGTCGCCAGAGCTGCCCGATGGCGCGAACGGGCTCTTCCCACACCTCAGCATCGACCGCCCAGGCGACCCGTTCCCCCGCCATGGCCGCTATCCGGCTCGACAGGTCTATGTCCTCGGTCAGGGCTGCTGCCCGCCAGCCCCCCGCAGCGGCCAGCAGCTCGCGTCGGACCATGATCCCGTTTCCCCGAAACTCCGAGCAGCCGCCGAGAGCCCAACGCCCGCGGTTCACCTCCCCATCGAAGGTCTGCTCGTCGGCCTGTGCGCCGGCCAGCCAGCCGCTCCCCGCGTCGAGGATGCGACGCCGAGCCGTTACCGCGTTCGCGCCCGCTGCGAAGTAGCCCGCGGCACGACGCAGGAACCATGGCTCCAGCCGCGCGTCGGCGTCGAGCACCACGACTATGTCCCCCGTGCAGGCCTCCGGCTGAGCGGCCGTCAGGGCGGCCCCCTTGCCGTCGGGAAGACTCTCCCCGCGGCGCAGAACCACGCGCGTGACCGCCGTGAGCCCATGCTCAGCCGCGGCTGCCGTGACCCCCTGGGCCGTGCCGTCGGTCGAACGATCGTCGACGACGATCAGCTCGAAAAGGGGTGAGCCGTCGGCCGTCCGATAATCCTGCCGGCTCACATCGGACACGAGCTGCCGCAGGACGGCGGACTCATCGCGCGCCCCCACCACGATGCTGAATGTAGGCATGCGATCGCGCCCGGCGAGCGCGCCGGCTGCGTCTTGGGGCGAGATCGGCGGACGGCGCGAACCCAGTGCGACCGGAACTGCGCAACCGAGAGCCACGCCGGCGGTTATCAGCGGAACGGCCCCTCCCAGGCGCTCCTTTCCGGAAAGCGCGCCGATCGCAAACCCGCCGGCCAGCGTCCCAAGGGCCGCAGCGCGCCAGGCGCCAGGCGTGACCGACTGCTCCGCCGCAGCACCGAAAGCGGCCGACTCGGTGACCGCCATCAGGACGCCTCGTCCTCCTCGAGCGCGCGTCCTCGTGCCCGTCGGCCCGATTTCGCCCGCTTGGCTCCACCCCGCGATGCCGGGGCCGGACTTGCCGCCGTGCCGAGATCGCTCGGCGACGTGGCCGCGGTCATCGGATCCACTGGCGCGCCACTGGGCGTCGATGGGGCCCGGGCATCCCCGTACGGCTGCGGGCGACGGCTCACGGTGCTGGCGGTCCCCCACAGGCAGACGATGACGCCAACGACGAAGATCACGGGCTCCCGACCGACGACGTCCGCCACGGGCCCGACGATCATGATCGGGGCAAGGCTGGTGATCGAGACGAGCATGTTGAGGACGCCGAAGACGCGGCCCCGGACGTCCTCCGGCAACTCCTCTTGGAGCTGGGTCTGGGCAGATATGGCCACGATCGCATAGGCGGCCCCGATCAGGAAGGCGATGCCCATGACCAGCGACAGTAGCGACACGACGCGGCTGGCCTCGGCCAGACCCGAGGACGAGGCGCCAGCCTTGAGGAAGTTGGATATCGGCACGGCGCAGGCGAGCAGGGCCAGGAGGATGCCGGTGCCGATGATCCCGGCTTCGATCGTGCGTCGGCGAGGCAGGTAGCGGCCGTAGGAATTGAGGACGAGGATGCCCATGACGACGCCGAGCCCGAGCGGCAAAACGATGAGGCCGAAGTCCTTCTCGCCCAACGCGAGCGTCGTCTTGGCAAAGCCGGGCCCCAGAACGCCGAGGATTCCGACCAGTGCACCGGTGATGCCCAGGTACGAGAGCGACCATCCGACGTTGTGGTGCTCCCGGATGTAGGTGATCCCTTCGACGAACTGGCCGACCATCGTCTCGACGGCACGTTCGGCATCGGCGACGGTCTGGCCCGCCGTGACGGAGCCGGAACCCGTTGGCGGCGACGCCGGCAGAGTCCAGCAGAAGACTGCCGCCACGAAGTAGAGCGCCGCCACGATGACGATCAGCAGCTGAGCGCTTGCCAGGGCCACCACGAACGGCCCGACGAGCGCAAATCCAAGGGCGAACGCCACGTTCATTGTCAAAGTGAAGAGCCCGTTGGCCGCTAGCAGCTGCTTCTTCGGCACAAGGAACGGGATCATCGAGGCTTCGGCCGGACCGAAGAAGGTCGTGACGGTCGATACGAAGACCATCAGCAAGTAGAGCATCAAGAGGTTGTTGTTCACGAAGACGATCGCCATGAAGGCGAGCCCTCGAAGGATGTTCGTCACCAGGAGCATGTGCCGCTTATCGACCCGGTCGACGAATACCCCCGCCATGGCCGAGAAGACGATCGCCGGGACGAGGAAGCTCAGCAGGAGCGCGCTCACGGCGCTGCTCCCGTACGAGGCATTGATGATGATCGTGAGACCGTAGATGACCATGTTGCCGCCGACCTGGGTCGACAACTGGGCCAGCCACAGGAGCAGGAAGGGTCGGTTCTGGAGGACAGCCATCCCGCCGACCTCGTCCGGATGCTTCCTCGGGCGCTGGGACGAGGAGCCATCCCGGGACCGGCCGCGTCTCGACGAGATGGTCACGTTCATCGCGGCCGGCCCGACTCAGGCCCGCCGGCGTCGCGGGGGTGCGGCGCAGCGGCCTTGCTCAAGGCCAGATCGCCTCGCGCTACGAAAGCGGTCAGGCGTCGCTCCACGGTGCGGCGGTCGAGCATGACGTGCCTGGCGCATTTCCGGCAGCGCAGCCCGATGTCGGCCCCAAGCCGGTCGACAAGCCACTCACGGCCTCCGCATGGGTGAGTTCGCCTCAAACAGACGACGTCGCCAAGGCGGAACTCGACGACCTCCGGCGGACCGGCGGGCACTACAACAACTCGAGTTGGAGGGATGCGATCACGTCACCCATAACGGCCGCTCAATCTATCAGAGCCGCGGGGACGCGTCGCGGGTTTTGCAGCGGCAACCGTTGGTGGGCGTCACCACCATCCAACCGGCATGCGGGCGAGGCGGGGGCCGGAGCCCGGCTCAAGGCGTTGGCCGCCGGCGGGGTCGCGTGTAGACAATCAGGGCGATGACGATCAGGGCCAGGCCGGCGGCGGCGATGAGGCCAGCCAGCAAGAGCACGACCGAGGTGTTGTCAGTCGTCGACTGCCCGGCCGGCTGCGCCAGCCCCGCGGAAGACGCCGCGGTCTGACCAGCGGCTGGTTGGCCGGTCGCGGTCGACCCACCGCCCGAGCCGGTCCATCCGGGCGGGACCGGACCCGCCGGAGCGGGTTGCGGCCCAAACGTCTGAGAAGCCGTGACGCCGTTCTCGGCCAGCCAGGCCTTGCCGACGGCCGCGGTGTCGACTCCAAAGGCGGCAGTGAACGCTTCGTCGTCGGACGCGCCGGTACCGTACGTCTTGACCAGCTTCGCCATCGCAGCCTGGCCGTAGGTGCGGATCAGGTAGTCCACGGCGGAAACCGATTCCGCGTATGCCAGGTAGAACCGGTCGGCGGTCGTCGGAAACTCACCCGTTAGAGCGGTCAGCGGCATGAGCGTCTTGGAACTTGCCGCGGCCGAAACCAGTGAGCGGTCGCTGCTGTCGTAGCCCTGCGAGAGGTACACGGCCAGGCCCTCGTTCAGCCAGCGCGGAGGCGAGTGGTAGGGGTTGTCGGTCCCGTCCGCGAAGACAACGTGCGTGAGCTCGTGCGGGACCACTGTTTGCGCATACGAGAGCTGGTCGGGCGGAATGAGGGCGAAGAGTGTCCGGGTGATCGGGTTGGCCAGGCCGCCGACGTTGTCCCTGGTGCCAGGACCGAGTGCGTCGTAGAACGACTGCTGGTCTGCGTAGACGTAGAAATCGACCGGTTTCGTCTCCGTGACACCCAGGAACTGGGCCGACTTGGCGATACCAGCCTCGCCCATTGCCAGAGCCTGCTGGGCGAAGCTGGCGGAGCCCGAATACCAGTGAAGCGTAATGAGCTGGCCGGTCAGGGTCTGCCAGGTGAATCGGTCGTCCAGGTAGGTGACGTGGATGACGGGACCCTGCTGCACGGATCCGTCGGAGAAGACGACCTGGAAGTAGGCCGTGATGGGCGTGTTGGGCTGGAGCTGGCCGCTCGAGGTGTCGAAGGTGTAGGTCAGGCTCGACGCGCCGGGATTGCTCAGCCTGACAATGGACGGTCCGATATCACCAGGCAGGGTCAGGACGATGTCGGCTTCGCCGAAGCTCGATCCGCTCACCGGTTCGGTGAAGACGATCCCCGTCCCGAATTTCGAAGTGGTTGTGGGGGTTCCAAAGGTGACCGACGCGGCACCGGCCGGCCCGGCGATGGCGACCAGCCCGAACGAGGCGCACAGGATCGCCGCTGCGGCCCGGCCTGCGATGGATCGTCGCCGGATGTTCATGATCCGGTCGCCCAGGCCATACCGGCGTAGCGCACCAGCCCCTGTCCATTCGGCACGGCACCGAGCAGTCCGTTGGCCGCCAGCGAGTAGCTGGCTTCGTAGTCGACCGGTATGACCGGAGCCTGATCCTGCACTATCGATTGAGCCTGATCGAATGCCGCCTGCATGGACGTTGCGTCTGTGGCGGCCAGCGCCTTCGCGATCGCGGCGTCGAAATCTGCCGAGCTCCAGCGCGCGAAGTTGTTGGTCTTACCAGTTCCAAGCAGCAAACCCAGGAAGTCGTTGGCACCGGGGTAGTCGGCCACCCAATCCATCTCCCAGAAGGCCGGCGGATCGGTCAGCAGGAGATCGTTGTAGCTCGCCCAGTCCTCGACCTGGTAGTTGATATCGATGCCCAGGTTGTCGTGAAGCTGGCGGATGATCGCCCCATCCAGGGTTGCCCCCCCAGTTATCAGGCTGATCGTCGGGAAGCCGACACCGTTCGGGTAACCGGCCGCTGCCAGCTCGGACTTCGCCGTCGCCAGATCGAACTTCGGTCCGTAGTCCGTACTGCTGTGGCCCGGCACGCCCAGCGGCACCATTCCCGTGGCCGGAACTTCAAGAGGATCGGACAGCAGGGCCACGATGCGACTCCAGTCGATGCCCATCTCAAAGGCACGCCGGACGTGCACGTTGTCGAACGGTGCCTTCGACGTGTTGAAGCCGTAGAACTCGACCGACGGCGACGGCTCGATGCGCAGGGAGGGCCCGAGCGTTGGGTCGTAGGCGATCCAGGAGGCGTCATCCAAAGAAATCGGGGTGTAGTCCAGGTCGCCGGCCTGGAATTCAGAGACCGGGCTCTGGCCACCGATGCTGTTGAGCAGATGGACCGTTGTGATGGCCGGCGTGCCGGCCCAGTAGTGAGGGTTGGCCGTCAAGGTCGTCTCTGTCGAGGTAACAGCCGACAGGACGTAGGCGCCGCTGCCGACGAACGAACCGGGCGCGAGCAAGCCCGGGTTGGAGTCCAGGCCTGGAGGCACGACTGCCAGCGTGGGGCTGGAGGCGATTGCCGGGAAGTCCGCTTCCGGGCTGAGGAGGTCTACCTCGACGTCCGTTGCGTTGACCGCCTTGAGGCCGACCCCCGAGGAGGGACCCGTCCCCTCGCGATAGGCCTGAGCGCCGACCACGTCGTCGAGCAAGGAGGCCAGCTGACTGGGCTGGGCGGGCGAGAGCACGCGTATCCAGCTCGACACCACATCCGCTGCGGTCAGGTTCGACCCATCCGAGAAGACGAGTCCCGGTCGAAGATGGAAGACGACCTGCCTCCCGCCATTCTGCGTCACCCAGCTGGCGGCCAGGGCGGGTTCCACGCGACCCGAGGTGTCGATGGCCGTCAGGGACTCGAAGATCTGCGAGACGATCTGGGCGCTGCCGGCGTCCGCCTGGATCGCGGGATCGAACGACTCCGCCGCGGGTCCGAGAATGGTGACGCTGTTGCGGGCTGCCACGATGCCCGAGGGATGCCACGCCGCGCTCACGGCAACCGCCAGGGCCAGCGCGGCAATTGCGCCCGTGATCAGCAGTCGCCGGCGCCGACCCTTCCCGGGGACCGATGCGTCCGGCCCGGGGTCCGGGTAGCTCATGAACCCATCCGCGAGGGCGTCAATCTCGCACCATTCAGTTCTGCCATGGGCGGAGTATAGGTGGGCCCCCCGCTCGTCCGCCTCGCGCGGCTCGGCGGGCGAGCCGATCAGGCCTCGCTGCCGACCTCGTCGTGGTGGCCGTCCGTCGCTTCGTGAGGATGCGAATGGGCCGTAGCGCCGTGCTCGTGGAGATGCTCGTGGATCAGGTTGGCCCGGACGAGGAGGTCGCGGTCGGCCAGTACGGCGGATGGTTCACCATCGGCGACGACTCGCCCCTGCTCGTTGAGGACGACCACTCTGTCGGCGATCAGAGGCACCACGTCAAGCTCGTGCGTGGCCACGATCAGCGTCCGTCCGGCCGCCCCAAGCCTCTGGATCAGATCGACGAGAACCCACTTGGTCCGCGGGTCGAGCGACGCCGTCGGCTCGTCGAGCAGAACGACCTCCGGTCGGAGCGACAGCACCGATGCAATCGCCGCCCGCTTCTTCTCGCCGCCGGACAACTCGAAGGGCGCTCGATCCGCAAGATGGGCGATCCCCATTGCCGCAAGCGCCTCGTCGCAGCGCTCTCTGACCTGCTCCTGCGTGAGACCGAGCTGCAGCGGTCCGAAGGCTACGTCGTCGAGAACGGTGGCGCTGAAGAGCTGGATGTCCGGGTCCTGGAAGACGAGTCCCACCTCCCGGTGGAAGCGAAAGCCGTCCTCGCCGGCGGCCACCGCGGCCACGTCCCTGCCGAGCGCCCGGATGCTGCCGCTCGTCGGGCCGACTACGCCGTCAAGGAGTTTCAGAAGCGTGGACTTGCCGCTGCCATTGGCTCCGAGCAGCGCCACCCGCTCGCCCGGCCAGATCTCGAGGTCGATCCCGTCGAGGGCTACCTGCCGACCGGAGTACGTGTAGCCCACGCCACGGAGCACGTAGAGCGGCTCGCCCGGCCCAGCCGGCGGGGCATTGACCGCTGGTTCGAGGGCGGCTTCCGTCACGGCAGGAAGCGGCCCGCAAGGACCGCCGCGACCGACACCGCTGCCACGCCCGCCAGTCCGACGCAGTCGGCGCGGCCGATCCGATACTTCGTGTAGGTGCGGACCTCGCCGGCGAAGCCACGCGCCAGCATCGCCGAGTACACGTCGTTGCTCATCTTGAAGGCCCGACTCATCAGGTTGCCCATGGTGCCGGTGATCCAGCGGCGCTGCTCGCCACCGCTCGTCCGACCCACCACGCGACTCTTGCGGGCAAGCAGTATGCCATTGGCGGTGTGCAAGAAGAGGAACACGTAGCGGTACGTCATCGACAGCACCAGGACGAAGACCTGCGGCACTTTCAGCGCGCGGAGGCTTTTCAGCACATCGGCCCATGGCGTCGTCACGACCAGCAGGATTGCCAGCGAAACCGAAACGCCGACCCTGCTCACGAAGAGCACCGCCCCGGCGAGCCCGTTCCACGACGGCGCCAGGTGGGCGGGTCCAATAGCCAGGTCGAATACCCGCGAACCCGGAACGAAGAAGATGGCCGGGAGGACGACGATGCCGGCGAAGAACGGTATCCCAAGCCACACGCGCTTGATGAAGAAGCCGAACGGAACCCGACTGGCCCGGGCGGCGGCGAGCGTGGCCAGATAGAGGAGCGCCAGACCGGCCACCGAGCTCGTCAGACTGGCCGCGACGATCGCGACCAGTGAGCCGACCATCTTGGCTCGAGGGTCGCGCCTCTGAAGCCAGCCACTCGATCGGGCGTGCTGCTCCGTGAAGATGGCACGCTCGATGTTGGCGGTTATCCCGCCCAGGGTCTGCTCGAGCCACCCGATCCGGCCGTCGCCCGACCGAACCGCCGTCGTCGAGGTCACAGCCGAACGCCCTCCGCCATCTTCTGCCCGGCGCCATCCCCTCCCCCAGCCCGGCGCAGCATGCGAGCCAGGAGGTAGACTGCGCCGCCGACGGCCAGGATCCCAACGATGCCGGATATCTCATAGCCGATGGCGGCATGCCAGAGGGGTGCGTTCGCGGCCGAGAAGAAGGGCAGCGGGACGTTGTAGCCGCCGAAGGGCGCGCTGAAGATGCCCGAAAGACTCTGCAGGCCCGAGGGCACGTAGCCGAACGCAGCCTTGACGTCTTCGGTGTTGCCTTCGCCATAGGCGAATCCCGGCGCGATCAGCCCCAGAGGCACAATCACCGCGATCGCAACGAAGGCCGTTGCGAGGCGCTTGACGCCACGGGGCAATAGCACATATGTGGCCGGTATCAGTACCGCCCCGATCACCAGAGTGATAACGAGCATCGTGGCCACCGACGGCCAGTCCAGCCCCGACCAGTCGGCCCCGAACATGCGAGCCGGATTACCTCCGCCCTCGATCAGGCCGATAGCGGCCAGGACTACGACGGCAGCACTGACCGACGCTGTCACGAGCTGCCAGAGCGGGCGCTGTGCGGGCGTGCCCTCAGCGGATGCATCCGGGGCGAAAACGCCTGTCAGGCTCGTGAGGTACTCCGGGTGGCGGCGCTGCACGTAGGCGACTCCCAGGCCGGTGATTAGCGCCTCCACGATCGAGGCACCGAAGGCATGCGCGGCCACCATCGCCGGGATCGCCTCGGACAGGCCGTATGGGCTGTACAGCGCATGGCCGTTCTGGGAGAAGAAGATCGGTTCGATGCCCAGCTCCACGCCGACCGCGAAGGCGGCGATCGTGATGCCGACGTAGGAACCGATGCCCGCGGCCACAGCCCGCCGGGTCGACAGGATAGGTGAGCCTGCGGCCAGCAGACGGTACGTCCCGTAGCCGACGAACGGCAGGATGATTGCCATGTTCAGGCAGTTGGCGAAGATGGCCAGGATGCCACCGTCGCCGAAGAAGAGGGCCTGGAGGATCAGGGCTGTACTGACGGCTATGCACGCGGCCCACGGTCCGAGGACCACGGCGATGAGCGTCCCTCCTACTCCATGGGCCGTCGTGCCACCAGGTACCGGGACGTTGAACATCATGATCGTGAAGCTGAAGGCGGAGAAGATGGCCAGCAACGGAACCGTTCGGTTATTGAGGACCTTCTTGACCTTCTGGGTGGCGACGGCCCACGTGGGTACCGTGACCGCCGCGAGGCCTATCGAGACTGCGGGCGCGAGGTACCCATCCGGAATGTGCACCCGACTCCTCCTTCGTACCGCCTGACGATACGATGCGCTATTGCAATCCATTGCGATATGGCTTCCAGTCTACTTCTTCGCGGCGATGCGCCACAATCGCGCCAGCATGAAAGATCGCCAGGTGCCCCAGAGCGCCTCCACCGAACCTAGCAAGGCATCGGAAGGTAGCCCGTGGGATGGCATCGCCGGGCGCCTTCGGTCAAGCGGGCTCCGCTGGACGCCGCAGCGCCGCACGTTGGTGGAGGTGCTGCGCGAGCACGAAGGCCACGTAACTGCGACTGAGCTGATAACCCGATGCCGCGAGCGAGACCAGACGACCACTCCCTCAACGGTCTACCGGACGCTGGACGTGCTCGAGGACTTCGGGCTGGTCAAGCACGGCCACGGCCCCGACGGGCGCGAGGAGTACCACGTCCTGCCGGACCGGGTTCACGGCCATCTCTACTGCGTGGCGTGCGGCGCGACCTGGGAGATTCGGCCGGAGACGGGCGCCGTCATCGTCGATGCCCTGGCCACGGACCTCGGCTTCGACGTGGACCTGTCCCACGTCACGATCTCGGGTCGGTGCCATCGCTGTCACGACTGACCGGGACCGCCACGGCCGGCCGGCCGAGCGTGGCCGTCGATCGGTCCTACGAGCCGACACTTCCCGTCACGCCTGGTAGAAGCCTTCCGGCCGCCCCCAACCGATGCAGTTGCGGGTTCTCCGCAGGGCGGCGCGCGGAAAGATACCGACCGACTCAGGAGAGCTGCGAGTCTGTCGCGCCGTCCGTCCCCGGCCCGGCCCTCAGGGAAGCCGCGGCGGACCAGCCGGCGACGCCAATGCCAACCGCGAAGACGGGCCATGGGAACCAGCCGGGCAGCCCGCCGCTCATCAGCGACGGCGCGTTCGCCGTGAAGCTTCCAACAACGAGCAACCCACCTGCCACCGCCCCGAGGGCATGGCCGGCGCTCACCCTCGGCAGGCTTCCGAGGCTGGCCCGTCGAGCGGCCGCCAACCCGAACCCGCTCAGGCAGGCGCTGACCGCCACGGGCGCCCACACCGGACCGGCCCACGGCACGGGGATCAAGAAGAGGACATCCCACGTGTTCGGGGAGTGAGGCCAGCCGAGGAGGATCCACAGCCAGATGTAGTAGAAGATGTCCCACACGCCGAACGTCACGGCAGTCCAGGCCAATCGATCCACCCATCGGCGACCTACCAGACAGCCGATCGCGACGAGCATCACCAGCGTGGCGAACTCGCGACCCACCTCGATCGCGGCCAGGTTGCCCACGACGTCGGGGCCACGAAGCGGGAAGAGCGTGTCCGGCGTGATCGCCAGCGCACGCTGCAGGTACACCACGACCGCGGATTCCAGGTAGGCCATGGCCACGGCGAAACCGGCCACGGTGAGGGCGGCGCTTCGGAAGCGCATCGTCATGCTCCAGCTCCCAAGGCGGGCCCGAGTAATGAATGGCGCCCCCGGCCGGACTCGAACCGACGACGCCCGCCTTAGGACGGCGGCGCTCTATTCCACTGAGCTACGGGGGCCCGCCCCGATGTTACCTCGTCGGCACGTCACGAGCCGGCGGCCAGCCAACCAGGATCCCAGCCCAGGGCTCCACGGCTCCGGGACCGGGGCGGCAAGGGCAGCCTCAGACGATCGGTTCGAAGGTGAAGCGATCCCGGTCCCGGACCAGCCGCCCGACCGGGTGTTTGGGTTCGTGGGAGAGCACGACGGTCCACTTCTCGTCGGCGACCCGGGCGAAGAGCTGGGCCTTGACGGCGACGGAATCAAGGGGGAAATCGTCGAAGGCGGTGACCCACTTCGGGTTGGCGCTCCACGGCCGCATGAACAGGTCGCCGAAGAAGCCCACCGTCCGATCGCGCCCGCGAACGACCACGCCTTGATGCCCGCCCGAGTGGCCGCCGGTGGGTAAGACCGTCACACCGGGGAGCACCTCTGCCTCCCCGTCCGCCGCCGATTCCAGGCCCAGGTCCCGAATGAGACGCAGCTCCGGCTGATCGTAGCTGGCCATGAGGCGCGGGTTATCGCCGAGAGCTATCTCCCACTCCACCAGTTGAGCCACGAACCTGGCCCGCGGGAATGCCCGCGACCCGTCGACTCGGAGAACGCCGCCAGCGTGGTCGTAGTGGAGGTGGCTGACGGCGATCGCGTCGATCGAGCCCGGTGCGAAGCCGGCGGTCTCGAGAGCAGGCAGGATCCACGGCCCTTCGTAGCGGCGCATTTCGCGACCCTTGTCTCCGATCCGATCGCCGATGCCCGTTTCGACCAGGACCCGCCCCGCGGGCGTCTCCACAAGCAGGCAGTTGAGGGCCTGCGACAACCGGTGATCGCCATCTATCTCGTCTGCGACCAGGCGGTTCCACATCACCCGTGGCACGACGCCGAGCAGAGCCCCGGCATCGGAACGGAATCGGCCTGCCTGGATCAAAGCGATGCGCGTCCCGCCGCCAAGCTCTGCCGACCAGTGGACCGTTTCGTTGAGCGTGGTCATCGCACCGGCCCCTCCGTTGCGGAAGTGCCTCGGCGGCCTCGCTCAAAATCGGCGAAGTAGGCCGAAGCCGTCGGCTCGGACTGGCCCTGGTACTTCGAGCCGAGCCCGGCCGAGCCGTACGGTCGATCGACGGGGCTCGACATCTCGAAGAAGCTGATCTGGCCGATCTTCATGCCGAAGTAGAGCGCGATCGGCAGCTTGGCGACGTTCGAGAGCTCGAGCGTGAGCTTGCCCTTCCAGCCCGGGTCTACATAGCCGGCGGTCGAATGGATCAGCAGGCCGAGCCGGCCGAGCGACGATTTGCCTTCGAGCCTTGCGACCAGGTCGTCGGGCAGCTCAACCCACTCGAGCGTCTGGCCCAGCACGAACTCGCCCGGGTGGAGAACAAATGGCTCGTCGTCGGCGACAGTCAGGAGCTCAGTTAGATCCGGCTGGGGCGAGCGGACGTCGATGTAGGGGTAGCGGTTGTTCCGGAAGACGCGAAAGCTCCGATCCAGATGGAGATCGATCGACGACGGCTGCAGGTCGGTTTCGTCATACGGATCGATTCGGATGCGGCCCTCGGCGAGCGCCGCAGCTATGTCGTGATCGGAGAGGACGCTCACTTGACCGTGGCTCCGCTCTCGCGCTGGGCATACAGGTTGTCGACCTCGCGCTTCAGGGTCTCGATATCCTCGAAGCTCTGGTAGACGCTGGCGAAGCGGATGTAGGCGATTTGATCGAGGGTCCGCAGCTTGTCCATGGCCATCCGGCCAATCTCCGACGAGTCCACCTCCGTGGCGCCGCCGGCCCGCAGCTGAACCTCGATCCCGTCGGCGGCTTGCTCGGCGGCATCATCGGGAAGGGGCCGCCGAGTCAGGGCCTTGCGAAAACCGGAAACCAGCTTGTCGCGGTCGAACTCCTGGCGCGAACCGTCTCGCTTGACCACGATCAAACGTGGTGCCTCGATCCGTTCGTAGGTCGTGAACCGGGTGCCGCACGTCTCGCATTCGCGACGCCGCCGGATGCTGGCTTCGTCGAGGTCGCGCGAATCCACGACCCGCGTCTCGTGTTCGCCGCACCTCGGACAACGCATCGGCCGACCTCCTCGCGCAAAGACCTGACCCGCCCCGACTGAGAATAGCACCGCCCGGCGCCCGGCCCGGAGAAGGGCCTTCAGTGGATACGGCCGCCCTCTACGTGATTCCGACCGACCTGCGAGGCAGCCGCGGCAGCGATCTCGTCCGCCCTGGCTCGGATTGCCTCCCGAGCATGGAGCAGGTTGAGGTACCCACGCTTGACTGCCGTCTCACCCTCGGCGACGCCACCGGCGGATGCACCGAGCATGAGCAGCCGGCCGTGCTCGATCAGATCCACGGCCCGCTGGGCACGCTCGATCTCGGCCCCCAGCCCAGCGCCGGCCGTACGAAGCGCGTCCTCATCGACGACTTCCGCCTCTCGGGCGTACCGGCGGAGCGCCTCGGCGGACGCGAGCAGGCTCGCCCCGCTTCCCTCCGGCCCGGCCTTGCGGCGGCGCAAATCGTCGACGACGACCGACAGCTCGGCCAGCGATATGTCGGTCCGACGGGCAATGTCGACTGCCGCTCGCCCGTGCTGGGCATCTCGCCGCAGCTGGCCGCCCATGACGAAGACTCGCCGCAACAACAGGAGGATCGGCACGCCCAGGGCGAAGAATATGACCAGGCGCAACAGCGCGTCGGTCGACACGGCTAACTACCTCAGGCCCGACCACTCATGTACCGGACGCGATCAAGCAACCGACGATCGCTTGAACGCGTCCCCGCGTGACGCCCACACTCTAGCGAACGAGAAAGCCCTCCGCGATATGGGACCAACTAGGACATTCGTTTACGAGAAGCGGGCCTGACTGACGCGCCGCCGCGAAGTCTCGATGGAGTGATCCGCCCGGCCGCCCGGACCCCCTTCGGAGATCGCTGAGAATCCCCCGGCCCGCTCGACCGCCTCCACTCGTCGGCCTGGCCGTCCGAGCTCGAGACGAGCCTGACCGAACGGATGGCCGCACCAGGGTCGATATCGCGGATCATGTCGTACACCGTCAGCGCAGCAACTGCGGCGGCGGTCAGTGCTTCCATCTCAACCCCAGCCTGGCCAAGGGCCGCGGTTTCGGTCCAGATCCTGACGGCGCCCGCCGCTCGATCCGGCGAAGCACTGACGACCAGCCGAGTCAGCCCTGCCGGATGGGCCAGCGGGATCAGCTCGGCGGTACGCTTGCCGCCGATCACACCGGCCAGCTCGGCGACACTCAAGACGTCGCCCTTCGCGATTGAACCGTCGACGATCGCGCTTATCGTCTCCTGCTCCATCGCGACTTCCGCCTCGGCAACTGCCCTGTGCGCGGTCAGGGGCCGGCCGGTGGTCTCGGCCATACACGGCCTCCTCGTGCGCTCGAAGTGGCTCGATCGGCGACGCTCGGCACGCGTGCCTTCGTCGAACACTCCACCCTCGCCGGGCTTGCCGTCTGACGACATCGCTAACCTGCCTCCCCTCTCAGCTCAGCGGCCACGGAACCGACCCTTCCTGATCTGACCGAGAGCAATGAGCTGCCGCTGCCGCGCCTCCGCCCTATCGTGGACCAGCCTCGCAGCGGAGCGGCGGGTCATCAGCACGCTGTCGGCCGCACCAGTCGTCACGAGCAGCGCATCCAAACCGGACCGATCCAGGGCCTCGAGACCCGCCCACAGGTCCGAGTCAGCGTCCAACCTGGGCACGTCCCCGATGGCGACCATCGCCTGCTCGGTCCGGGTCCGAGGCCAGATCCGGCGCGGAATGCGCCGGATCTGGGTCGTCCCGATGAGCCCGAGTAACTCGGAGCCTCGCTCCACGAGAGCTGCCGCGCCGAAGCGCTCCGCCAGGTAGTCGGCGGCGAACACGTCCAGCGTCAGCTGCGGCGGGACGCGAGCCGGGTCCGCATCCTCCGCGTCGCTGACGTGCAGCCCGGCGACGAGCCTCTGGAGTTCGCTGCGGCGATCCAGAACGCGGCTCGATCCCATCACAAGCCAGCCCGCCACGACGAGGGCCAGACCCAGGGCTGGGTCTACAAAGACCAGCGCCAACGCTCCCATGGCGATCAAGAGAACACCGACGTACCGGCCGACGCGGACGGCGGCTGCAGTCGCCACGGACTCCTGACCCGTCCGCCGCCACACCAGGGCGTGGAGGACGCGAGCTCCATCGAGCGGGTAGCCCGGCACCAGGTTGACCACGCCGAGCAAGACGTTGAAGGCCGAGACCATGAACGACACAAACTCGACCGCCTGCAGCCAGTACGCGGCCTGATCCACGTTGATCGGTCCAATAATGAAAACGGCCGCAACCAGTCCGAAAGCGGCCGCCAGCAGGAAGCTGAGCGCCGACCCGACGAGCGCGATTCGAAGCTCTTGGTCGGCAGTCTTGGGCCTGACTTCCATGACGTACGGGCCGCCGAGCAACTGAACCACCACCACCGGGTTGCTCAGGCCATTCCGGCGAGCCACCTTGACGTGAGCGAACTCGTGGGCGCAAACGGAGCCGAACACCAGAAGCGATATTGCAATCGACGTCCCCCAGGCCGCGGCCGGCGGCCACGCCGCGGCCGTGCCGTCGCTCAGCTCCGACCCGAAGACGACGACTATGAAGGCCAGGACGAAGATCCACGTCCAGTGCGCCCGCACCTCGGTGCCGAAGACACGGCCGAGTGTCAAACCGGTCACGGTGCCACCGCCGCCGAGGAATCGCCGGGGACCACGGCGGGTTCACGACCAAGCCGCCGTCCGACGAGCGCGACGACCACGGCGAGGGCAAGGACCACTGCGGCCAGCGCCACGCTCGTCTCCGACCAGAACTGGTCGGGAAAGAGTTGGACGAGCTTCTCAGTGCGTGGATCGAACGTGTAGGTCCCGGGCGCGAAGAAGATCTCGTGAAACAGTGAAAAGGCCTGGTCGAAGAAGACGGCGAAGGCCAGCCCGACCACGATCACGCCCACGGCCAGCACCCGCGCCCCTGCCGCCGCGGCCAGCCAGAACCAGCGCCGCCCGCGGCTGGCCACGCCGACCAGCGCCAGTAGAACCGCCGCGACCAGCGCCGCGAAACCAAGGCCCAACAGGACCGTGCGGACATCGGCCATGTGGCTCCGCTCACGCAGATCGAGGACCGGAGCCCCGTTCGCGGTCACGTCGAAGTTGGGCGGTCCAAAAACCAGGTCGGACAGGATGCTGCCCGTGATCTGCTCGACCTGCGCAGGCGAGTAGCCAGTGAGCCCTGAGACGTCATTGCGGTTCTGGTCGAAGCCGACCCAGACCGGGTTGAGGAACAGGAGCACCGCGACGGCGACGATGACGCACGGCGTCGTCACCGCGGCAACGACCGCCGCCACTTGTTCTCCAGGCGAAGGGTTCACCCGGTCATCGTACCCCCTTGGGCCCCCGAGTCAGGGTACGCGCCGATGGCAGCCGATCCTCAGACCGACGCCTCGAGGGCGGCGGCTTCCCGTCTGACGATGCTCCAGACGAGGTCCAGATCCGAGTCCTCGGTTCGCAGGTTGGAGATCGCAATCCGGATCGTGAAGTGCCCGTTGAGCCTCGTGTGCGACAGGAACGCCTGGCCCGTCCGGTTGATAGCGTCCATCAGTTTTACGTTCAGGTCGTCCAGCCCCTCGGCCACGTCAGGCTCGTCCTCGCGACCTACCAGAGCGGCCGGCCGGTACCGGAAGCAGACCGTGGAGAACGGCACCGGCGCCAATCGTTCGAAGTCGGGGTCCGCATCGACCCAAGCGGCCAGCCGCGCCGCCATCTCGAGGTTGTGGGAGACGCGCCGGCGGAGCCCATCCAGACCGAAGTAGCGGAGATGCATCCACAGCTTCAGGGCCCTCATGCGTCGGCCCAGCGTCGGCGTGTACTCGTTGTAGTCTCGGATTGGCCCTTCGCGATCGAGGGTCCGCAGGTACTCCGGCACAAGGCTGAAGGCATCGCGCAGCGCCGGCATCCGCCGGGTGAGCAGGAGCGAGGCGTCGACGGGCACGTACCACCACTTGTGCGGGTTCGTCACGATCGAGTCGGCGTCTGCCCAGCCTTCGAACGATCCGCGCAGCTCCGGGATGATGGCTACGACACCGGCATAGGCGGCGTCCACGTGCAGCCAGAGCCCTTCTCGGCGAGCGATTCCGGCTAGGGCGGCAATGGGATCGCGAGACGTGGTCGACGTGGTGCCGATCGTGCCGACGATGGCGATCGGTCGGACGCCGGCCGCCCGGTCCGCGGCGATTGCGTCCTCGAGCGCGTCGATGCGCAGCTCGAATCGATCGTTCGTCGGGATCGTCTTCAGACCGGCCCGCCCCAGTCCCAGGGTCATGCAGGCCTTCTCGATCGACGAATGGGCTTCGGCGGAGGCATACACCCTCAGCTCCGGGACGCTTTCACGCGCGGGCAGGCCCTTCGCCGAAGCATCGATCCCGGCAGCCTGGCGTGCAGCCGCAAGGGCCAGCAAGGAGGACGTCGACGCGGTGTCCGTGATCAGGCCGTCGAAATCGGGCGGAAGGCCCACGGCCTGGCGCAGCCAATCGACGACCACTCCCTCGAGCTCGGTCCCGACCGGGCTCGTTCGCCACAGCATCACGTTGGCATTGAGGACCGCGGTGAACATCTCGCCGATGATCCCGGGACCCGAGGCGGAGCTGCCGAAGTAGGCCAGAAAGCCCGGGTGCTGCCAGTGCGTGACGTTCGGCTCGATGAGCCGCTGATAGTCGGCCAGGATGTCGCTCATCGGCTCTGGAGCCTCAGGTGGCGTCGCCGCGAACAGCGGCCGGAGCGAACCTGGCTCCACCTGTGGCATCACCGGCCGGTTGCGAACGCCCGCCAGGTACTCGGCCATGATGTCGACCGCCGAATGCGCGGCCGCCCGGAAACTCTCCGGGTCCATGTCGTTCAAACCAGAGCGCTGTTGAGCATCGAGCTCGGGCGACTCAGTCGAGCCGTCGCCCGACGATTTCATGCGTTCGCGCATCATCTTCAACTCGTCCGGGATGGTTAGGACCAGCGGCAATCGCGGCCCAGCGGCGATTTGGAGTGTACCCCGGTCGATCGGCCTCTACTGCACTCGTGGTGAAGCCCACGGCGAACGCCATCGCGTCCACGTCTCCCTGGTCACGGCCGCAAGTATTGCTGCCTGGCACAGCCGGATCGGCCTGGCTCCCCTACCAGTACTTCTCGACGTGGAGCGTGCCGATGTTGTGGCCTCTGTCCCTGGTAAAGCCGCGTGCCTCCGCCCAGCCGATCACCGTCTCGATCATGCCGGGGTTGCCACACAGGAGGATGTCGAAGTTCTCGGGTGTGAGGGCCAGGCCGATTTCCCGCTCGATCACCCCCGAGGCGATGACATCCTGAACGTAGCCGCCGCGGCCTCGCCAGGTGCCGTCTTCCTGAGGTCTCGTAATGACCGGCATGTAGTGGAAGTTATTGCAGTGGCGAGCCAGGCCGATGAGTTCGGTCCGGTAGCCCAGGTCCCACGAGTAGCGCGCCCCGTGGACCAAGACGAAATGCCGCGACCCGTTGCGCTGCACCAGCGCTCGCACCCCGAGGCTCCCGTCGACGCGCAGCGCAAGCTCGTTGCGGATCATCGATATGTACGGCGCTAGGCCGGTCCCGGTCCCGATCATAAGGATGTGCTTGCCCTGGATCTTGTCGAGGGTGAAGAAACCTTCCGCCTTCGGGCCGACGTGCAACCGGTCCCCGATCTTGAGGTTGAACAGCCGCGGCGTGAGCTCGCCGCTCATGATCAGGGTCAGGTAGAACTCGAGGTACTCGCCGGCGCGGCTCTCCGACACGATGCAATAGGAGCGGCGGATCATCCGGTCCGGATCGGCGGCGGCCCGGGCCGCGGCAGCAGCCTGTGCATCCACGGCCGACTGGCTTTCCAGCGTGCCGGCGGGCCCCTCTCCGGCCACGATGCTCGGCCCGTCGGCGTCCGCTTCTTCGAGGCGCGGCTCCGTGGCCTTCAGCCCGAGCACTACGTACTGGCCCGGCTTGAACTCGAACGGAAGGTTGTCGGGTGCCACGCGCATGATGACCAATCCGGGGGCAACCTCTACCCGGCCTATCACCGTTGCGTTGTACTCGGCCGCCATGCTGCCCTCCGCTAGACCGGCGCCGCCCGGGGACGGGACCGCGCTCGCCCAAGGGAGGATACGTCGCGGACGGCCGGTTTCTACGGGAGGGGCCATAAGACGGTCCACGGAATGACCACGGCCGGTAGATCGGCCGTGGTCACCGCCCTGGGGCCCGGCGAAAGCGACCTTGACTCCACAGGCGGCTCCCGCGCCCGCTCGGCCCGCTCGGCCCAGGTCGGAAGCTCGTCGATGCAGTTGGTTCTGCGCTGGTCGTCTGAGACAGCCCCGCGGAGGCCAGCGGGCGGATCGTTACCAGATAGGATCTCGGGAAGCGGCCCGCTCGGACGGGACGTCGCGCGCTTCGAATCTTGGCTGCCGGTGGTCGCGTAGACTACGAGCGAGTAGCGTGCGGAGCGTGCCCATGGAACTCGGACCGACCCTGGCAGCCAGCCGCCTTTTCGCGCCAAATCCCGCCCAACGGCTGGTCGCCCGCGAGCTCTACGACGGCATCGCCGGCCTCCCGATCGTCAGCCCGCACGGCCACGTCGACCCGCGACTCCTTGCCGACCCGGACGCGACCTTCGGGACACCCACGGATTTGTTCATTATCCCGGACCATTACATATTGCGGATGCTCTACTCGCAGGGGATCCCGCTCGAGGCACTCGGGGTTCCGGTCCGAAACGGGCGTACGGCCGACCCCGCGACCGAGACCGACCACCGTCGCGCCTGGCAGCTCTTTGCCGATAACCTTTTCCTCTTCCGGGCGACACCGTCCGGCCTGTGGCTGGCCCATGAGCTCCACGAGGTGTTCGGGATTGACGAGCCGCTCACGGGCGACAACGCCGGGGCCGTGTACGACGAGCTGTCGGCGAAGCTCGCCCGCCCGGAGTTCCGGCCGCGCGTCCTTTTCGAGCGGGCCGGAATCGAGACGCTCTGCACGACGGACGACGCGGCCGACCCGCTCGACAGCCACCGGGCGATCCGTGCGTCCGGCTGGTCTGGCGACGTGCGCCCGACCTTCCGACCCGACGGTGTGGTGAACCTCCTCGCCCCAGGCTGGCGGGACCGCCTCGATTCGCTTTCGGCCACTGTCGGCCGGGACGTCACGCGGACCGCCGCGCTCGTGGCCGCGCTGGAGGAGCGGCGCTCGTTCTTCCGCGCGATGGGCGCGATTGCGGCCGATCACGGCGTCGACTCGGCGTACACCGCGTCACTCGACGAGGCCGAGGCCGACGCGATCCTCGACCATGCTTTTCGCGGTAAGGCGACCCTAGAAGAAGCCCGCCGCTTCATCGGCCACATGCTGATCGAGTTCGCCCGGATGAGCGTCGAGGACGGGCTCGTCATGCAGCTCCACGTCGGCTCGTTCCGCAACCACAACGTGGCGCTGTTCGAGCGGTTCGGAGCCGACATAGGCGCGGACATCCCCGTCGCCGCGGAGTTCACCCACAACCTGAGGCCGCTCCTCGAGCGGTTCGGAAACGATCCGCGCCTGACGCTCATCGTGTTCACGCTCGACGAAACCGCGTACGCGCGCGAGCTTGCCCCGCTCGCCGGCCACTACCCTGCGCTCCGGATCGGCCCGCCGTGGTGGTTCCACGACAGTCTCAATGGGATGGCCCGCTACTTTGACCAGGTGATCGAAACGGCCGGGCTATACAACACGGTCGGGTTCAACGACGACACGCGCGCCTTCTGCTCGATCCCCGTCCGGCACGACGTCTGGCGGCGCGCGAGTGCTAACTGGCTCGCCGGCCTTATACTCCGCGGGATCCTCGACGCGTCCGACGCACGAATCATGGCCCACGAGCTGGCCTACGGCCTCGCGAAGCGGGCCTACCGGCTCGACGGCAGCACGGCGGCCCGGTGAGCGGCGAGGCCGTAGGCGGCGAGGCCGTCAGAGGCGGCACTCGATGATTGGCCTCGATCTCGGAACGACGAGCTGCAAGGCGGTCGTCCTCGACGCCGCCGGGCGGACCGTCGCCACTGCAAGCGAGTCCTACGATCTCCGGGTACCCCGCCCCGGCTGGGCCGAGCAGGACGTCCTCGTCATCAGGGACGCAGTCACCCGCTCGCTCCGCTCGGTCGCCGCGTCCTCCCCCGTGGCGCCGAGGGGGATCTCCTTCAGCGGTGCCATGCACAGCTGCCTCCCGGTCGACCCCGACGGCGCCCCGCTCGCGAACGCGATGACGTGGGCGGACAACCGGGCCGCCCACCTCGAGCCGGCGGTCCGGGACGAGGTCGACGTTCCCGCGCTCTACGCACGGACGGGCTGCCCGGTCCGCTCGACGTACCATCCGATTCGGCTCCGCTGGTGGGCGGAGGAGGCGCCGGGGGTCGCGCGGCGCGCCCGTTGGTTCGTCGCGCTCAAGGACTGGGTCCTCCACGACCTCACGGGTATCTGGGCGACCGACCTAGGCCTCGCCTCGACAACCGGCCTCCTCGACATAACGGGCCTTGCGTGGGATCCGGAAGCGCTCCGGGTCGCGCGGGTCGGGCCCGAAGTACTGCCGATGCTCGTGTCCCCCGCTGCTGTCGTCGGCGGCCTGACGGCCGAGGCGGCGGCCGCGACTGGCCTTCGCGCGGGCTTACCGGTCGTTGCGGGCGGGAGCGACGGGGGGATGGCGAACCTCGGAACGGGCATCTCAACGCCGGGCCAAGCGGTACTCACCGTCGGGACGAGCGGTGCAGTCCGCCAACTCCAGGACCGGCCCTGGCTCGACTCGGACGAGCGCACGTGGTGCTACGTGCTCGACGAAGGCCGCTGGTTCATCGGCGGCGCCATCAACAACGGCGGGCTCGCCCTCGCCTGGACGCGGACTACCCTCTACCCGGAGCTCACGCCGGCCGACGGCTTCCGGCGGCTCGCCGCCGACGCCGCCGCTGTCCCGGCCGGCGCCGAGGGCGTCTTCCTCCTCCCGTACTTCACCGGTGAGCGGAGCCCGTCCTGGACGCCGAACGACCCCGCGATGGTCTACGGCCTCCGCCTCGAGCACGGCCGAGGCCATCTCGCCCGGGCCGCGATGGAGGGTGTCGCCCATTGCCTCGCCGACGTCTGGGGGGTTCTCCCGCAGCCGGCCGCGACAGGCGAGGTCACCCGCCTGACCGGCGGCATCACTCGGACGCCCGTCTGGGCCCAGATCCTCGCCGACGTCATCGGTGTCCCGCTCATGGCCCTCGACCTCACGGACGCCTCGGCGACCGGTGCCGCGCTGCTCGGCTTCCGCGCGCTCGACCGGCTTCCGCCGGGCCTCGCGGGCGCGGCCGTCCCAAGCGGGCCCGTTTATTCGCCGGGAGCCGACCGCGCCTTCTACGTCCGCCACCACGAGGCGTTCGACGCGCTCCGCGCCGTCATGCGGACGCAAGAGGGCGCGCTCGCGACCGCCACCCGCGCCACGCCCGACAGCGCCGCCAGTACCGCCGCGGCCTCGACCACGGCGAACTCGACGTGAGGCACGCGCTGAGACACGACCCGATACTCGACCAGGAGAGCACGATGGACCTCTTCGATCTGACCGGCAGCGTCGCCGCGGTCATCGGCGGCACCGGCGTCCTCGGCGGGGCGATATCCCACGGCCTCGGCCGAGCGGGCGCCGCGGTTGCCGTCATGGGTCGGTCCGCCGAACGCGGCGAGGCTCGCGCCTCTGCCCTGCAGGCCGAGGGCGTCCGGGCGGCGTTCGTCGAGGTAGACGCGACCGACCCCCACTCTCTCGAGACCGCCCGGCAGGCGGCCGAGGACCGCCTGGGGCCGGTGAACGTCCTCGTCAACGCCCCTGGCGTGAACAGCTCGACGCCATTCCTCGAGATCGACCCCGACGAATGGCACCGGATCATCGACGCAAACCTCACGTCCGTATTCCTCGCCTGCCAGGTCTTCGTCCGATCGATGATCGCAAACGGCAACGGCGGCTCGATCATCAATCTCTCGTCGGCGTCGTCCGGCCCGCCCCTCTCCGGGGTGCTCACCTACTCGGTCAGCAAGGCCGGGCTGAACAACCTCACCCAGTACCTCGCCCGCGAGCTCGCGCCCCATCGAATCCGCGTGAACGCGATCGCGCCGGGATTCTTCCCGGCGGAGCAGAATCGAAAACTCCTCTCGGAGGCACGCGTCCGGGCGATCGTCGGGCACACGCCGGCCGGCAGGCTCGGCGAGCCCGACGAGCTCGTCGGTGCGACGATCTGGCTCGCATCCGGGCGAGCGTCCGGGTTCGTCACCGGGGCAATCGTCCGGGTGGACGGCGGTTTCAGCGCGATGACGATCTAGGCGAGCGCCAGGGCGACCACGAGACGAACGAGACGAACGAGACGAACGGCACCGACGAGGCCCACGCGACCGAGACGAGGACCGATGTGACCACGAGCGACGGCGCAACCACCGATAGCACCAGGGGCTCCCGGGACAGCGAGGGCCGGCTGAGCGACCCGCCCGTCTTGCCGCCCGCCGTCGAGCGACCGGCTCCGGCCGCGCCGGGTCGGCCCATGTTCCCCGAGTTCGCGCGAGGGACGCTCCCAGAGTGGGCGCTCGTCCGGCAGTGGTTCGATCCAACCGAGATCGCCGACGTCGGCGATGCCGTCCGGGGGGCGCTCGACCCGCTCATGGCGACGATCCCGCCGGGGGCTCGCGTCTGCGTCGCCGTCGGCAGCCGTGGCATCGACCGGATCGACCAGGTTGTCCGGGCGGTCATCGACCGGGCCCGCGAGGCAGGAGCGAGCGTCTTCATCGTCCCGGCGATGGGCAGCCACGGCGGTGCTACCCCCGAGGGTCAACTCGAGGTGCTCGCAGAATACGGGGTCACTCCCGAGTTGATGGGCTGCGAGATTCGCTCGAGCATGGAGACGGTCCAACTGGGCGAGGTCAGGCCGGGTATCCCGGTCTTCGTCGACCGGAACGCCTACGAGGGCGCCGACCTGATCGTCCCGATCAACCGCGTCAAGGTTCACACGGACTTCAACGGCCCGGTCGAGAGCGGACTGATGAAGATGATCGCGATCGGCCTCGGGAAACAGAAGGGCGCCGACACGTTCCACGGCCAGGGCTTTGCCGTCTTCCACAAGCTCATCCCGGCGGTCGCCGCGCATACGCTCGCGCGCGCCCCGATCCCGTTCGGCCTCGCGCTCGTCGAGAACGGCCATGCCCGGCTTCTCCACGTCGAGGCTGTCCCGGCCGACCGGATCGCGACCCGAGAGCCGGAGCTACTCGTCATGGCGACCGAGGCGCTCGCGCGAATCCCGCTCCCGGAGATCGATGTCCTCGTCCTCGACGAGATAGGGAAGGACATCAGCGGCCTCGGCATGGACTCCAACGTCGTGGGACGCTACTACGCGGGGCCAACCGGGATCCCGCCGGCCGTCCAGCGCATCGTCGTGCGCGACCTGACCGCCCCGACCGAGGGCAACGCGGTCGGGATCGGGATGGCGGACGTCGTCCTGCGCCGGGCGGTCGAGAAGATCGACCGACGCAAGACGTATGTGAACTGCATCACGGCCAAGACTCCGGAGGGCGCCCGAGTCCCACTCACGGTCGACACCGACCGCGAGGCGCTCTCGATCGCCCTCGCCTGCTGCCTCAGAGTCACGCCGCAGGATTCCCGGATCGTTCGCGTGCGCGATACGAAGCACCTCGAGCAGCTCTACGTGAGCGCGCCCGCGCTCCCGGACGTACTGGCGACCGGGAATTGCGAGGTCGTCGAGCCGCTTCGCCCGATCGCCTTCGACGCGGCGGGGATGTTCGTCGATCGCCTCGCGTAGGTGGCTCCTCACATGCTTCCGTCCGAGGTAGCGGCGGGCGTCACAGCGATTCTCGGCGAGAGGGCGAGCGTCGTCGAAGAACTCACGCCCCCGTGGTCGGCCGCGACGCGGAGCGTCCTCGTCGGGGCTGAAGCCGCGGGGGGTAGGTTCGTCGTCCAGTGGTCGGTCGGCGCTCGGGCGGCCGACCGAGGGGCAATTGATCGACGCCTCCGGCTCGGACGGGACCTCGCCCGCGTCGCACCCCGGCTGCCGGTGCCCGAGGTACTTGGTGGGGAAGGCCACGGGCCGACGCCGTATGTCGTCTCCCGGTTCGTGCCGGGGATCTTAGGGCGCGAGCTGCTCGGCAATGACTCGAGCGCTGCGCTCGTCGGCGCGGCGATCGGCCGGGTCGCGCGCGAGATCTCCCTCGTCCCGACGGTAGGGCTTCACCTTCCCCGGACGTGGGGTGACCCGGATCGCCTTGGCGCAGCCGCGCGACGCTGGCTCGAAGAGGCTGGCCCCTCCGTCGGTGCGGTCGCGGCTCGTCGGATCCACGACGTCATTGAACGCCTGCCCGACGGCTTCGCGGGCGTTCGGCCGGTCTTGGCACACGGCGACCTCGCGCCGGTGAACGTCCTCATCCGCGACGGTGCCGTCGTGGCGCTCCTCGATCTCGAGCGCGCCCGTCTCGCACACCGGCTCTTCGATGCCGCATGGTGGAGCTGGATCATCCGCTACCACCACCCCACGCGGTGGCCGGCGGCCGGTGGGGCGTTTCTCTCCGCGGCCGGAATCGAGCACAACGCGAGCATGCTCGCGCAGCTCAAGATGCTGGCCGTCCTCCAGTGCCTCGAGATGCTGGCCACAACGCCTCCGGGACGGCCGGGAGCCCGCCGCGACTGGGCGGACCGAATCGTCCACGTTCTCGAATGGAGCCACGATGGACCTCCTCCCCTGGCCGGAGCAGGAGGTTACGGAACGGTTCGGCTATGAGTGCCCCGCCCAGGTCGAGCGGCCTGTCACAACACCCGTGAACAGTAATTGGGGTCCGCGCCACACCCTGGCCGTTCGTCCGGTAGCATCTTGTATACGTCATTCTCCTGCCGAGTGACGGATTGGGTCGAGGCAACGGGCCCAACAGATCCGCGTTGTTGCCTTGCTGCGTCGAGCGCAGCCTGGCGAGTGCCGCGAGCAGGCTAGTGTGAAGTCGCGAAGAGGTGGTGGCGTCATCGACCGTCGCCGGTCACCGCAAAGACCATGAACCGATTGAGCTCACAGGAGTGGGCGCCTCGAGGAGCAACAATGGCAAGAACCACACCGGTCGGAGAGAGCGTGCGGACACATGAGTCTGTCGCAGGCGTTCTCGGCCCCCTGCGTCGCCCGCTGGACTCGATCTTCACTCCGCAATCCGTCGCTGTTGTGGGCGCGACCGAGAAGCAAGGCAGCGTCGGACGGACGGTGCTGTGGAATCTCATAAGCAGCCCGTTTGGCGGCACGGTCTTTCCGATCAACCCAAAGCGCTCGAATATCCTCGGGCTAAAGGCGTATCCCACCCTTGCGGACACCCCCGACCCGGTCGAACTCGCCGTCATCGTCACCCCGGCGCCGACCATTCCGGGCGTAATTGGCGAGTGCGTTGCCGCCGGCGTCCGGGGGGCGATCATCATCTCGGCCGGCTTCAAGGAGATCGGCCCCGAGGGCGAGGAGCTGGAGCGCCAGGTCCTGGAGCGCGCGCGCCGCGGTGGCATCAGGGTTGTTGGGCCAAACTGCCTGGGTGTCATGAACCCGGTCGGAGGCCTCAACGCCACGTTCGCCGCCGGCATGGCGCGGGCCGGCTCCGTAGGCCTCGTGAGCCAGAGCGGCGCCCTGCTCACGGCCATCCTCGACTGGAGCCTCTGCGGCAACGTTGGCTTTAGCTCCGTGGTTTCGCTCGGATCGATGCTCGACGTCGGCTGGGGCGACATCATCTACCATCTCGGTGACGACCCTCAGACGGAGAGCATCGTCATCTACATGGAGACCGTGGGAGACGCCCGGGCGTTTCTCTCGGCCGCACGCGAAGTCGCGCTGGCGAAGCCGATCATCGTCATCAAGCCAGGGCGCACGGCCCAGGCCGCCAAAGCTGCCGCGTCGCACACAGGGTCGCTCACCGGCAGCGACGAGGTCCTCGACGCCGCCTTCCGCCGTGTCGGCGTGCTGCGGGTCGACACGATTGAGGACCTCTTCGGCATGTCGGAGGTGCTCGCCAAGCAACCCCGCCCTCGCGGGCGGCGGCTCACGATCGTGACGAACGCGGGCGGACCTGGCGTTCTCGCGACCGACGCGCTGATCAGCGGCGGCGGGCAGCTCACCGATCTGACGCCGGCGACGACCGAGGCGTTCAACGCCGTGCTGCCGTCCGTCTGGAGCCACAACAACCCCGTGGATATCATCGGCGACGCGCCCCCCGAGCGCTACGCCGCCGCGCTGGAAGTCGCGGCCAACGACCCGGGCTCCGACGGGATGCTCGTGGTGCTCACCCCACAGGCGATGACCGACCCGACGCGCACGGCCGAGCTCCTCGCCCCCTTCGCCCGCAGCACTGGCAAGCCGGTCCTGGCCAGCTGGATGGGCGGCGACAACGTGGAACCCGGCGCGAACTTCTTACGCGAAGCCGGGATCCCAACGTTCCCTTACCCCGACACCGCGGCCGCGATGTTCAATTACTTGTGGCGCTATGGCGAGAGCCTGCACGCACTTTACGAGACGCCGGTACTGGCAGACGATGCGACGAGCCTGCTCAACCGCTCGCTGGCGAGCGAGGTAGTAGGCGCCGCGCGTCGTGAAGGCCGCACGCTCCTCACCGAGTTCGAGTCCAAGCAGGTCCTGTCTGCCTACGGAATCCCGATCACCGACACGCGCATTGCCGAGACTGAGGATGCGGCCGTCACAGCAGCTGGCACCATCGGTTACCCGGTGGTCGTGAAGCTCCACTCGAACACGATCACGCACAAGACCGATGTGGGCGGTGTACAGCTGAACCTCGCCGACCCATCCGCCGTTCGCGACGCCTATCGCTCGATCGAAGCCACCGTCCTCGAACGTACCGGTCCGGGTCATTTTGACGGCGTCACCGTCCAGCCGATGATCAACTACAGCGGCTACGAACTCATCGTAGGCAGCAGCATCGACCCCCAGTTCGGTCCCGTGCTGCTTTTTGGGATGGGAGGCCAGCTCGTCGAGCTCTTCCGGGATCGCGCGCTCGCGCTGCCGCCGCTCACCACGACACTGGCTCGGCGGATGATCGAGCAAACAAAGATCTTTGGTGCGCTGCGAGGGATCCGAGGCCGCCGACCGATCGACCAGGGCGCACTCGAGCAGCTCCTGGTCCGGTTCGGCCAACTCGTGGCCGAACAGCCCTGGATCAAGGAGATCGATATCAACCCGCTGCTGGCCTCGCCTGAGCGTCTCATCGCGCTCGACGCACGCGTGGTCCTGCACGATGCAGACCTCCCAGAGGTCGCTTTGCCTCGCCTCGCCATCCGCCCATACCCACGCCAGTACGCCAGCTCCTGGACCGCCGGCGACGGGACTGAGTTCGATGTGCGACCTATTCGACCTGAGGACGAGCCTCTCATGGTCCACTTCCACTCCTCTCTGTCCGACCGCACCGTCAGGGCGCGCTACCTCGCAGCCCTGGGACTCGACGAGCGCACGGCGCACGAACGGCTGGTGCGGGTGTGCTTCAACGATTACGACCGGGAGATCGCGCTCGTCGCGCAGCGCGCGGGTGACGACGGTGCGCCCGAGATCGTCGGCGTAGCGCGCCTCAGCAAGCGACACACCGAGAACGGTGCCGAGTTCGCGATCGTCGTGGCGGACTGCTGCCAGCGCATCGGCCTCGGAACCGAGCTCCTGCGACGCCTGGTTCAGGTGGCCCGGGATGAACGCCTCGACTGGATCGGCGCAGACCTGCGGCCGGATAACACCGGAGCGCGCCGCACGGCCGAGAAGGCCGGCTTCGCAATCCAAGAGACCCCGCAGGCCGCGACCCTCCGCGCCGAGCTTCGTCTGGAGTCATGACCGCAGGAACGACCATATAGCCCACGAACATGGTTGCCACTGCGGCCATGTGATGCCCTGGGCCACCGCCGCTCTCTACCCCGCCGGCGACGCGGAGCAGATCCTGGCGCTCGGCGACGGTCCGGCCAAGCCCTGCTCGGTCTGCCGCCCCGAAGGAGGCCGCGTCATCAGCTGATTGGCCTCCGGGATCGCGCTCAACAACCGCTCAACAAGCTGGGTTCGAAGGTGGTGCGCGGGGGTCCGGCGGGGCTACGATCGAGTCGATGGCAATTGCGCGGACTAGCGACCGACGACCCGCCTTGAGACGGGCCGCGCTGATTGGGGCGACGATAGTGGGCGCCCTGGTCGCATCGTCGGCCGCGATAGCGCTGGTCGCGCAGCTGGGGGTCACCCACGCCGCCCCGATCTACCTTCTGGCGGTCGTCGCCGTCGGCATGCGCTGGGGCACAATCCCGGCCGTAGCCACGTCCCTGGCCGCGTTCGTGGCCTACGACTTTCTCTTCGTCCAGCCGCTCTACACCTTCACCATCAGCAGCCCCGAGGAGTGGCTGAACCTGCTCCTTCTCCTGGCCGTGGCCGTCGCCATTGGCCAGCTCGTGGCGATCCAGGCGGAGCGCGCAGCGGAGGTCGCCCAAAGGGCGCGCGAGGCGCAGGCGCTGTTCGGCATCAGTCGGGCATTGGCCGAAACCAGGACCGTTGAGGAAGCGGCGCCCATCGTGCTCGAGCGGCTGGCGGCCGCAACGGCTATGGACCGCATCTGGTTCGGGCTCGGGCCGTCTCCGGCTGAGGAGAAGAACATCGCCGACACGGCTCCCGGAGAGTCCCTGCCCATCCCAGCCTGGCAGGTCATCTTGCAGCGCTCCCCCGGCGACGAGCCTGCGCGCTGGGTCCGCATGCACGTGGCCACGGCCGCGGTTCGCCGTAATGCGGACCGCACCACAATGCACCGGGTGCGCGTTGAGGCCTCGGGAGAGGCCCTTGGCTCGGTCTGGGCGCTGAGGTCGCGCGACGAGCGTGAACCCGACCGTGCGGAGACGCGCATCCTTTCGGCCGCGGCAGACCAGCTCGGCCAGGCGATCGTCCGCGACCGCGTCGGCCTGGAACGGACCAACGCCGAGGTCGCGCGCCGCAGCGAGGCCGTCAAGACGGCTCTGCTCGACTCGGTGTCCCACGACCTCCGAACGCCGCTTGCGACGATCCGAGCCGCAGCGGGCAGCATGCTGGACGATTCGGTGGGCTGGACTGCCCAGGATCGACACGAGGCATTCCAGGCGATTGACACCGAGGCCGAGCGGATGGGCCGGCTGGTCCGCAACCTGCTCGACCTAAGCAGGATCGAAGGCGGGGCGCTCAAGCCGGAGCTCGAGCCGTGCGACCTCGACGATTTGATAGCGCAGGTCGTGAAGCGAGCTGGTGCCGTCACTAACAAGCACGTCGCCGTCGAGATGCCCGACTCGCTGCCGCCGGTGCTCGCTGACCAGCTGTACCTGGGCCAGGTACTGGCCAACCTGCTCGAGAATGCCATCCGCCACGGCGGCGAGGCGATCCGGGTGCGCGCCTCCCAGGGTCCGGACGGGTTCATTGAGATCAGCGTGGAAGACGACGGACCAGGCGTCCCAAAGGCCGCGTTGCCGCATCTCTTCGAGAAGTTCTACCAGGCCGGGCCCCCGGGCGAAGGCAAGCGTCGGGGCATGGGCATCGGCATGACCGTGGTCGCGGGCCTTACGCGGGCGATGCGCGGCGAGGTCGAGGCGGGTCGCAGCGAGTTAGGCGGGTTGCGTGTGGACGTGCGACTCCAGTCGGCGCCTATCCGCGGGGACGCGGCCGAAAGCGGCGCAGCCGGCGCAGGCCGGGGTGAGCTAACGACGCCGTGACCGGTCCCGCGCTCCTGTTGGTCGAAGACGAGGCTCCTGCCCGACGTGCCCTGGCCGAGTACCTGGGGCGCCGCGGGTACGAGGTCTACGAGGCGGCGACGGCGCACGAGGCGATGCGTCAGTGGGACGCTCACCGCGCCGATCTAGTCCTGCTCGACCTTGGCCTTCCCGATCTGGATGGGATCGACGTCATCCGGCGCATCAGACGCGACGCTACCACGCCGATCATCATCCTCTCGGCCCGTGGCGACGAGAGAGACAAGATCGAAGGCCTGGAGGCCGGCGCGGACGACTACCTCACCAAGCCGTTTGCAACCGACGAGTTGAACGCCCGGATCAGGGCCGTCCTAAGACGGGCCGGCGGTCCGGACGCCGATGCCGGGGGTTGCCTGCGGCTGGGTCCGATCGCGCTCGATCCCATCAAACGTGAAGTCCACGTCTCGGGCGAACCCGTTCACCTGACGCCCCGAGAGTACGAGCTGCTCAAGGTTCTGCTATCGAGCCAGGGCCGCGTCCTCACCAAGGCCAGGCTGCTGCGCGCTGTCTGGGGCCTGGCCTACGCCAACGAGAGTGCCTATCTCCACGTCTACGTGAACCAGCTCCGCCGCAAGCTCTCGGCCGCAGCACCGGCCGGCTCGCTCGAGGGCCTCATCGAGACGGAGCCCGGCATCGGCTATCGCATCGCCGACGGCGAATCGCTTCGGGAAGCGCCGCCCTCGCGGGCCCAACTTCTTTAGAACTTCTTTAGAGATCCAGCCCCGCTGACCAGGCCCGCCTCTTGCAGCCCGGGGTGATCCTTGCGGCATGGAACGCGAACCAGTCCGGCCGACCGCGGGCGGCGACCCCGAAGAGACCCGGCGTCGGCTCGCCTCGGAAGTCACCGAGGTCGAGAGCGCAATAGCGCTCGTCGCGTCGGGCGCGGCCTCGCGGGTCACCCTCTCGGGCCTGCGGTTCGGTGAGCAGCTGGCGCGACGCTTCGGCGCCGAGGCTCGCGCCAGAGGCGTCCGGCTGGAGCCCATTCTCTGGCCCGAGGACGTGGGCTGCGACCTGATCGTGCGGAAGATCGATGAGTAGCGAAGTCACTCCGGCCAGGGTCCTGCTGGTCGAGGACGACCTGCCGCTGGCAACGATCGTGGCGAAACATCTGCGGGCTCGCGGCCACGAGGCGCGGGTCGCGGCTTCGGCCGAGGAAGCGGCCGAGACGATCCACGCCGGCTACCGGCCGACGATCGTGCTTCTGGACATCAACCTGCCGGGCGAGTCGGGCTGGGAGTTTCTGCGCTCCGGGGTCCTCGCCGCCGCCGGAGGGCCGCCGGTCTTCGTCGTCAGCGCCACAACGGTCCCGCCCTCGCGGCTCCGCGAGTTCGGCTGCGCGGGCTACCTGCCCAAACCGTTCGCGGTTCCAATGCTCGTCGAGATCGTGGAACGCCATCATGGCGAGGCTGACGGCGCCGACACCTCTGGCCCTCAGGGAGGACTCGATGCTCTTTGATCTGTCAATGATCGCCCTCATGACAGCGTGTCTGCTGTTCTTCCTGGGCCTGATCTGGCTGTGCGACAGGCTGGCCCGATGAACGGACAGGACGTGCTG
>Ga0187889_10000189_pt1 | contig 72381 bp, 70 predicted proteins | sample June2016WEW_7_10_2_FD_132992 | JGI IMG/M metagenome (GOLD analysis project Ga0187889, IMG submission 132992) | Peatland microbial communities from SPRUCE experiment site at the Marcell Experimental Forest, Minnesota, USA - June2016WEW_7_100 | ecosystem: Environmental > Terrestrial > Soil >... | reverse complement strand
GGGCTCCCGGGCCTGTAGCTTAGCATGGACAAAGTCCTGGCCTTCTAAGCCAGTGAACTCGGGTTCAAAGGTCCCGGACGCCGGCCGTTCGGGGCGGAAACTCCCGACAGGCCCGCCCGTTCAGCGCGGGCCGTCGACCTTCGCCGCGCAGTTCTCGCACAGGATCTGTTTCGGTCCGGGAGGTAGGGGAGCTCCGCAGAGAGGGCAGGCCGCCCGAGCGTCCGCGGCGGCGATCAGCTCTTGCACGCTCGTGCGGAGCATCGAGTCCGAGCCGGCCGCGTCCGGCCCGGCAAACGCTGGCGGTCCGGTCCCGGTCGGGACGAACGCCTCAATCCGCGGACGGTAGATGCCCGTCCGGCGGTCGAACGTAACGAGCTGGCGGGCCACCAGCCCCTGGAGGGCGGAATCGACCAGCTCGCGCACGCTGCCGAAGACGTGGGCCAGCTCGACCGAGGTGAGGCCCTGCGACTCGCTCAGGACCTCGAGGCAGCGCGCGGCGAGGAGGGAGAGGTCGCCCCGACCGATGACGCGGTCGACGGCGAAGCTCAGCCGGGAGCTCCGCCCGACCCGACGGTTCGGCGGGAGGCGGCCCGAGCGCGGGTCGGGGAGCAAGGTGGTCTCGAGGAGGTCGAACTCGTATCGAACCCGTTCCTCGGGGAGGTACAGCAGGACCGCGACGGAGAACGGGAGGAGGCCTTGCTCGCGGTAGACCACGAGCCCCCGGTCGAGCGTCGCGATGGTGCCGGCCAGGCTGACCCGATTGCCTCCAGCCACGCCGCGGTCCTCGTCCCCCCGCGAGCGAGGGAGGTAATGCTCGCGAAGCAGGAGCCGGGCGATCCCTCGCTCGGGAGGTCCGGGAATCAGCGGGTGAAGGTCCGCCGAACCGTCGGGGCGAAGGACGATCCGCTCGAAGGGCCGGAGGAACCCCCATTCGCCGGGAGGCGGAGCGGGCTCGGGTCGGATCTCGAGGGTAGTCGGGCCGGGCTTGGGGTCGGCGAGGAGGGCGTAGGCCGTGGGGTACTCCGTCCCGTTACCAAGGAACGCCACCGGGGCCACCGGACGGCGGTGGCGGGAGACGTACTCCTCGTACGCGCGGGCCAGGGCCCGTTCGCTGAACGGGTCGTGCCGCTCCCCGACCAGCCGTCGAGCGAGGGAATCGAGCTCAGGCAGGGATACCGACGTCACGCGATTGCCTCCGCTCCCCCACCAGTCGGTAGAGGGAGATAAAGCGGCGGGCCATCCTCTCGAGAGAGGCGGTCTGCCGAACGATCTCCGCTGCGTGGGCCCACGGCTTCCGCCGAACCTCGGCAGCGTCGAGGATCTCCCCGAGGGCGGTCGCGAGGGCGCCGGGAACGGTCACGGGGACCGCCCTGACGAGACCTTCCGTCACGGCCAAGACCCCGTCCTGGGCCGGCGGGTAGGAGTCGTTGAAGACGGCGATTTCCATCGAACGAGTCCCCGGGAATCGGCTGCACGGGAAAGGTTCGCACGCTTATGGGGGTACGGGTTGTCGCCGGCGAAGGAGTGGTGAGGTGACGAAGGAGCTCGAGGGTCTCGACCGGATCGTCCGGCAGGGGATGTCCCGCGCGAGGACCCCCGGCCTCTCGCTCGGTCTCCTTCGGCCGGGACGCGCGCCGTTCGCCCAAGGGTACGGGTTCCGGAACCGCGAGGCGAAGCTTCCCGCCACGCCCCGGACCGTCTACGGAATCGCCTCGGTCACGAAATCGTTCACGGCCCTCGCGATTCTGCGACTGGCCGAGCATCGACTCCTCAAGGTCTCCGACCCGGTGATCCGCCACCTGCCCGAGCTCCGGATCCCGGGAGCGAGCTCCCGCCGACCGATCCGGATCCACCACTTCCTGACCCACAGTTCCGGCCTGCCGCCACTCCCGTCGATCTACTACACGTCGATGCGCAGCGTTCGGCGCGACCCACCGTACGACCCTCGGGTCGCCCGACGTGTCGGGGTGGACCCCGACCACGCGCCAATCGACACCTACGAGCAGCTCATGCGCTACCTTTCGGAGGAGAGGTACACCCTCCTCGGACCTCCCGGCCGTTGCTTCAGCTACTCGAACGAGGCGTTCGGGCTCCTCGGAGCGGTCGTCGAGCGGGTGTCGGGCCGGAGGTACGAGAGCTTCCTCGAGGAGGAGCTCCTCCGGCCGGCCGGTATGACCTCGACCACGTTCGATACCGGGGTCCTCTTCCGCCAGCCCGAGGTCACGACCCTCTACTCACCGCGTTGGACGGGCCAACGGCACTCGCTCGTGCCGAGCGAGGAATGGTGGGAGGACACGTGCCTGCGCGGGGCCGGATCGCTGCGCACGAACGTGACCGACCTGTTGCAGTACCTTCAGATCTTCCTCACCGGGGGCCGGGTCGGCCGAGAGCGGATCGTGTCGGCGAGCTCGGTCGCCGAGATGATCCGACCGCACGTGCCGATCCGCCACGGCGTTCACTACGGGTACGGCCTCGCGGTGCGGCCCGACTACCACGGGACCGTCCTCGTCCACCACAGCGGGGGCCTCAAAGGCGTGAGCTCGCTCATCGCGGCCGTTCCCCGGCGTGGCATCGCCGGCGCGGTCCTCTCGAACGCCGACGGCGCCCCGGTGGAGCCCCTGCTCGCCGCCGCGGTCAACCTCGCGCTCGACCTGCCTACCAAGACCCCGTTCGAGGAGACGCCGAAGCCGTTGCGCACGCCGGGGCCAACCCGACCGTACGCGGGCTGGTACTGCTCGGGCGAAGGGATCTGGGCCGAGGTCCGTGCCCGGAGGGACCACCTGCGCTTGGACTACCGGGGGATCGAAGCGATCGAGAAGAACCTGCGACTCCGTCCCGCCGGGAACGATGAGTTCGTCACGAAGGTCCACGGCCAATCGGGCTCGGTCAAGTTCCTGCGGGGTGCATCGGGCCGGGTCGAGGCCGTGTTTCTCGGATGGCGTGTCGTACGGCGACGGCGACCGTCCGAGCTCCCTCGGGCCGCGCGGGGCCGGATGGTCTGGTAGACGTTAGAGGACGTTCTCGAACGCGCGTTCGAGCCGGCTCACGTCGCGGACGTCGAGCGCGCGCGGGTCGAACGAGACGAGGAGCGCGGACCCGGTCTCCTGGACCTGCGTCACGAGCCAGTGGACGAACTTGACCGTCGTCTCGAGGCTGTGCTCGGTCGCGAGGAACTCGAGCGCGTCGACGTAGACGAGGGCGCCTCCGGGCGCCTCGGTGGGGTCTCGCAGCCGACCGCTGATCTCCCCCGGCGAGAGCGAGCCCCGGTTCGGGTCGTCGGGAGTGCCCGGGCCCCCCACCGTGAGGTCGAGACGATGGTCGGCCGGGAGCCCAGGCACGTCCGGGGGGCGCATCGACACGATCGCCACCCGGGGAAAGGCGGCGACGTTTCCGCGCAGGATCGCGACCGCGCGGGCGGGTCGCTCCTCGCGCACGAGGACGGAATGCCCCGGCAGGAGCCGGTACGCCGGGGCCGACGTCGCGGTGACCGGTCCGGTCCAGGGGCGTGCCGGCGCGGGGGGCCGGAGGAGCGAGCCCCAGGCCGGGCGTCGCGGGGGGGCGAGGAGGCTCTTGCGCTTCAGCTCGACCTCCTCGGAGAGGCGCGCGAGCCGGCTCGCCGTCAGCATCCGTACCTCCTGAGGGGTGTGACCGTGCGAGATATGCTCGAGCGTCTCTCGCAGTGCGCCCCGCACCCCCTCTTCGTAACCGGCGGCGTAGGCCCGCGCGTACTCCTCGTCCGCCGGTGGCTCTTCGGCCGGCGGGGCGGAGGCGCTGGCCTGTCGCTCGGGAGCGCTCACGTCGAGATCCGCTCCGGGCTCGGGAGGTCCTTCGGCGGCGCGGGGCCGACCGGGCGCCGCGCGGAGGGAAGGACCCCGGATTCGTCGAGCGGGGTGAACTTGTACCCGTAGTGGATGACCCCGGAGGCGCCCTCTTCCCGAAGCTTCCGGAAGGTGGCGCGGACCTTGAGGCCGATCGCCACGGTCTCCGGTTCAATGTCCACGATCTGCCCGGTGAGGATGGGCCCCTCGGGCGTCCTCACGAGGCCGAGGGCGTACGGCACCTGCATCTCGAACCCCTCGGCCGCGTCGTGGACGATGGTGTAGGAGATGACCTCTCCCTCACCGGACAGCTGGTACGGCACCATCTTCTCGATCGACTGCCGGTGGCTGGTGCACTCCGGGCAGACGGCGCGGGGCGGAAAGTAGACCGTCCCGCACATGGTGCACTTCGAGCCGCCCAGGTTGTACCTTCGCGGCGTTTCGCGCCAGAATCGTGCTACCGACATGGTCCCCTCCTAGTCGGCCCTCTCGAGGAGGTGGACGACCGTGGTCGCCCCGGTGCCTCCCACGTCCTGGGCCAGGCCGAGGTTCGCCCCCGAGACCTGCCGTTCCTTCGCTTCTCCTCGCAGCTGGCGGACGAGCTCGACCACCTGGGCGACGCCGACCGCGCCGAACGGCCGGCCTTGCGCCTTCAGCCCACCCGACGTGTTCACGACCGTCTTCCCTCCGGGACCGAACCGGCCGCTCGCGAACTCTGGACCGGCGCGGCCCTTCTCGACGAACCCGAGGTCCTCGAGCGAGACGAGAGCGCTGATCGTGTACGCATCGTGGATCTCGGCGACCTGTACCTCCGACGGGGTGCGCCGAGCCTGGTCGAACGCCCGCCGGGCGGCGACGACGGTCGACTCGAGGCGCGTGATCTCCCGACGGTGATGGAGGGCCATCGTGTCGCAGGAGACCTGGCTCGCGACGATGCGGACCGGGGTGTCGGTGTGCTTGCGGGCGAGCTCCATCGGCCCGAGGACCACCGCGGCCGCCCCGTCCGAGAGCGGAGCGCAGTCGAGCATGCCCAGAGGTTCGGCGACCGGGCCGGCATCCATGACCTGAGCGAGGGTGAGCTTGTTGCGGTAGTGGGCGTTCGGGTTCTTCGAGCCCATCTCGTGGGCGTGCACCGCGACGCGGGCGAGCTCCTCGCGCGTCGTTCCGAAGTCGTGCATGTGCCGACGCGCCACGAGCGCCCAGAGCGCGGGCAGGGTGGCTCCGAAGACGACCTCCCACTCATGGTCGGCGGCGGAACTCGTAATCCGGGCGGCCGTCTCGTCGGGGACATCGGTGAGCTTCTCCGCGCCGCCCACGACGACGAAGTCGTAGAGGCCGCTCGCCACGGCCAGGTATCCCTGATGGAGGGCAAGCGCTCCCGAGGCACCCCCGCCCTCGACCCGCACCGCGGGCAGGTGGCGGTGTCCCAGGCCGGTGGCGTCCAGGATGAGGGGCGCGATGTGCTCCTGGTCGATGAGAGCGCCCGACGCCATATTGCCAAGGAAGAGCCCGCCCAGGTCCTGGGAAGAGAGCTTCGCGTCGACGAGTGCCTGAAGGCCCGCCTCGATCCCGATCTCGCGGAACGAGCGGTCCCAGAGCTCGCCGAACTTCGTCTGGCCCACGCCGAGGACCGCGACGTCGCGCATCGCTACTCCCCTCCCATGTGGATCTTGCCCCGGAACTTGGCGTACACCGCGTAGGAGAGCTCGACGCCGTTCTCGAGGAAGTACTCGACCGGTCGCCCGTAGGCCTTGTCGTAGGAAGCGATCGCGTCGGTGGTCTCGAGGTCGAATGCGTCCGACCCGGCGCCCGAACCGTAGCCGACGACGAGGATCCTCTCCCCAGGTCCGGCGTGGTCGAGGACGTTCGCGAGTCCGAGGAGCGCCGCGGCCGAGTAGGTGTTGCCGATCGCCGGCGTCACGAGGCCGTAGCGCATCTGTGGGTCGGTGAAGCCGAGCTGCTTACCGACGCGCTGGGGGAACTTCCCGTTGGGCTGGTGGAAGACGACGTGCTCGTAGTCCTTGGCGGTCGTCCCGGAGGCCTCCATGATCCGGTGGGCGCACTCGGTCACGTGCCGGAAGTACGCGGGCTCGCCCGTGAAGCGGCCGCCGTGGCTCGGGTACCGCTGCCCCTCCCGCCGCCAGAAATCCGGTGTATCGGTCGTGTACGAAGTCGTCCGCTCGACCCGGCAGATGACCCGTTCCTTCCCGATCACGAACGCCGCTCCCCCGGCGCTCGCCGAGTACTCGAGGGCGTCGCCGGGGGCGCCCTGGGACGTGTCGGCCCCGATGGCCACACCGTAGCGAATCATGCCGGCCCCGACGAGCCCGAGACAGGTCTGGATCGCCGCCGTCCCCGCCTTGCAGGCGAACTCGAAATCGGCGGCGGTAAGGTTCGGGGTCGCGCCGACGGCCTGAGCGACGACGGTCGCGGACGGCTTGACGGCATACGGGTGCGACTCCGACCCTACGTACAGCGCTCCGATCTGCTGAGGGTCGATGGCGCCCCGCACGAGCGCGGTCCGCAGCGCTTCGGTCGAGATCGTGATCGTGTCCTCGTCCGGGGCGGGGACGCTCTTTCGGCGAACGTTCAGGCCGAGGCCCATGGCCTCCCCGTCCACTCCCCAGACCCGACCGATCTCCGTGGGCGTGATCCTATGCCGGGGCACGTACGCACCGTAGCTCACGATGCCTGCTTCCATCGTTCGTTCCTCCCTGTTCTACAGTTCCTCGAGTCGCTCGAGCACCGCCGGCGCACTGAGCGCCGTCGTAAGGAGGGGGATGTTCTCGACCTCGGAGAGGCGGATCGCGAGCGGGTCGATCCGGCCCGGGTTCGCGAAGAAGACGGCGGCGGGCTTCATCGGGTGGGCCCGTATCGCCACCATCGGCGACCGACCGTACTTCACGTTCGAGAAGATGAGCGCGCGCTGGGTCGTCCAGCCGTACACCTCGACGAAGTGCGCCGCGTCGATCGAGAGGATCGCGCGCGGGGCGTCGAGGACGGTGAACCCGTGGATGTCCCGATGCAGGTCGACCCGGCTCACCGGCCGCGCTTCCAGGCGGTCGCCGAGCGTCTTCAGGGGGATGGCGACCGCGAACTCGCGCATCCCGAGGATCCCCTCCGAGTGCGGCCGGACCCCGAGCCGCTCGCCGACCTTCCCCCCGCTGTCGGTGTCGAGGGCGATCAGGGCTTCCACGTACCGCCGGATGAAACCGGCCCCGGGGCTCACGCGTCGTTCCGACTCGTAGTCGCTGATGACCGAGGGGACAGTCACGAGCCGGCGAGCGAGGTCCCGCTGGGAGATCCCGAAATCCTCCCTCCACTTGCGGAGGGTGCGGCCGGGATGCGGAGACAGGACCACCTCACCGGCGATCTTCTCCCGGAGGTCGACGTCCACGGACCTGTCCATCCGGCACCCGGTATAAATCGCTGCCCTTCGTGTCGGTGCCTACCATCGACACCTGCCGAACGACAGGAGAGAGAAACCGGGAGTGGACCGGGCGAGATTCTCCGGCCGGCCGCTCCTCGCGGCCCGACCCTTTGAACTCGCGACCTCTACCTTGCCAAGGTAGCGATCTTCCGCTGATCTACCGGCCCACGCCGGCGGGTCGAGGTCCGAGTTCGGATAAACCCTTCCTCCGCCCGCATCCTCGCCCGAGGCGGTCCGGACCCGGTTCCCCGGTCTACGGCGCCCGGCGGTCTCGGCTCAGTTCGACCGGACAGCCAAACGCTTATCCCTCTGACCCGACTTCGCCACCCGATGGCCGATGGTTCGTCCTCCGGTGAACCGTTCGACGTGCTCCTCAAGAGTACCACCGACCTTCTTCGCCCCGAGGAGCTGGTCCGCGAGGCGACGCGGGACATCGTCAAGGACGAGATCCGCCGGCATCTCGAGAAGACGCTCCAGGAGGACCCGAAGCTCGCCCAGGACCTCAAGGACGCGGTGAAGGACCTTCTCGCAGCGCGGGCGACCGAGTACGCCGCGCTCGTGCGCGTGGGCACGGCCACCGCCCGTCTTGGCCTTTCGGCGCTGCCGCCCGACGTGCGTCGCGCGATGACGAAGGATATCGTGGATCTGATCTCGAAGGAACTCGGTCAGATCGTCGAGAGGTCGCTCTAGCCCCATGCCGATGGCGCCGGACCAGGTCCGGATTTACGAGATCAAGCGCGTCGACGTCGAAGGCGCGATCGTGATCGACGGGTTCCCCTCCGTCGGCCTCGTCAGCTCCATCGTGGCGAACTACTTGATCGACACCCTCGAGATGGAGCAGATCGGGATCGTGGAATCGCCCGCGTTCCCCACGGTCTCCCTGGTCCGGAACGGGATCCCTCAGCACCCCGTGCGGATCTACGCCGGCCGGCCTCCGGCGGACCGCGCGGGACGAGGTGCGGACAAGCTCGTGGCGTTCGTTTCCGAGTTCCATCCGGCACCGTCCATCATCCACCCTCTCGCTACGGCCATCCTCGATTGGGTCCAGGAGCAACGCTGTTCCCTCCTCGTCTCCCCGGAGGGCCTGGTCGTCGAGGCCTCCCCCGGCTCCACCCGCGCGAGCCGTCCCCTCCACATCAACGACGTGAAGGTCTACGGAGTCGCGAGCACCCGGAAGGCGCGCGAGCTCTACATCGAGCCGAACATGATCCCGTTCGCCGAAGGGGTCATCACCGGGATCGCGGGCGTCCTCCTGAACGAGGGCCGGCGCCGGGGGTTCGATGTCCTCACGTTCCTCGCCGAGGCGCAGGCCGACTACCCGGACGCCCGGGCGGCGGCCAAGGTGATCGAGACGATCAACCAGATCTTGCTCCGGACGCCCCTCGACCCCGTGCCGCTCTACGCCGAGGCCGAGCGGATCGAGCAGCAGCTGCTTTCGATCCAGAAGCACGCGGCCGACCGGAGCCGCCCCGAGGCGTCGACGCAACCGTCCGAGCCGATGTACCGGTAACGGTCTTCGCCGGTACCTTTTCCAGAAGCTCGCGCAGGCCGCCGATCAACCGGTCGGCGTCCGTCCGGTCGTTGTAGAGATAGAACGAGGCCCGCACGTTCCCCGGGAGGCCGCGGCGGGAGTAGTAGGAGTGGACGCAGTGCATCCCCGAGCGGACCAGGACCTCGTGTCCTTCATCGAGGAAGACCGCCACGTCGTGCGGGTCGACGCCGTCGACCGTGAACGCGAAGACGCTCGAGCGCGCCCGGGGGTCCGCGGGTCCCAGGGTGTGCACCCGGGGTTCGTCCGCGAACGCGGCGGTCACGCGGGCGTTGACGGCGTACTGCTGGGCTTGGACCGCATCGAACCCGATGCGCGTGAGGTAGTCGAGGCCGGCATGCGCCCCGATCACGCCCGCGTAGTTCTGGAGGCCGGCCTCGAACCGGTGGGGAGGAGGGCGGAGGGCGTGGGTTTCGAGCGTCGACCATTCCACGGTCTCGCCCCCGATGAGCAGGGGGCGGAGCGACCCGAGCCGCTCGGTCGCGGCCGCCAGAACTCCCGTTCCCGTCGGGCCGAGCATCTTGTGCGCCGAGACCGCGTAGAAATCGACCCCGAGGCGGTCGAGGTCGACCTTCTCGTGCGGCGCCGCCTGACAGCCATCGAAGAGGACGAGAGCGCCCCGGTCGTGGGCCCGCTCCGTGATCTCCCGGATCGGTAGCGTGTGACCGTCCAGGTTGGACGTGTGGAAGAGGCTCACGAGGCGGACCCCGCGCGCGAGCCGCTCCTCGAGAGCGTTGGCGTCGAACCCACCGTCGTCGGGCAGCGGCAGGATCTCGATCCGGATCCCCCGCTCCACCGCGAGCCGCTGCCAGACGATCAAGTTCGAGTTGTGCTCCCGGTCAGACACGAGGACCCGGTCGCCGGACTGCCACGGGAGGCCCTGACCCACCAGGTTGATCGCCTCGGTCGCGTTCCGCAGGAAGACGACCCCGGCCGGATCCGAACGACCGAGGAACCGGGCGAAGGCCGTTCGGGCGGATTCGTAGCGGCGCCCGACCTCCTCCGAGTACCGGTGCAGGCTTCGACCCGCACAACCGGGGAAATCTCGGTAGTACTGTTCCATCGCCTCCAGGACGGCGGACGGCACGAGCGACATGCAGGCCGAGTCGAGGTACGTCGGGGGCCGGTGACCGTCGCGCGGTCGGAGCGCCGGAAAGTCCGCGCGAACCTCTGTGACGTTCATGGCGGGGACCGTTGCAGGCTCTCCGCGGCCGTCGCGAGGGCCGCCGCACCGACGACGAGCGCCCTCTCGTCCGGCGCGAACGTGGCGCTGTGAAGGCTGGCCGGGCGGTCCGGGACGCCGACGCCGAGGCGCAGGAAGGTCCCGGGGACCCGCTCGAGGTACCGCGAGAAGTCCTCGGCTCCCATGAGCGGGTGCTCGACCTCCCGCACGTTCGTTCGGCCGAGCTCGGCCGCCAGACCCTCGGCGACCACCCTCGTCGCCCCGGGAGAGTTCACTAACGCCGGGTAACCGCGACGGTACACCACGCGGGCCCGGGCCCCATGGCTCGCGGCGATCGCGCGGACGCGTCGCTTCAAGCTGTGCTCGATCAGTTCCTGCGTGCTCGACCGGAGCGTCCGCACGGTCCCTTCGAGGACGACCTCGCTCGGGAGGATGTTGTTCCGGGTTCCGCCGTGGAACGACCCGACGCTCACGACGACCGGGTCGAACGGTTCGCGGACGCGGCTGACCAGGGTCTGGAGGCCGGTCACGATCTCGCTCGCGATGACGATCGCATCCGGGCCTTGCTGCGGGGTGGACGCGTGACCCCCCTTTCCAATCACCGTGATGCGGAAGTCATCGGCCGCGGCCATCATCGGTCCGACCCGCCAGCCGACCGTGCCGAGCGCGAGAGCGGGGTCGACGTGCTGCCCCACGACGTAGTCGACCCTCGGGTGGTCAAGGCACCCCCGTTCGATGAGCGGGAGCGCCCCGCCGCGGTGACCCTCCTCCTCCGCTGGCTGGAAGAGGAGCTTCACGGGTCCTCCGGTGGAGCGCGGGCTCCGGACGAGCATCGCTGCCGTACCCAGGAGCGCGGCCATGTGGACGTCGTGGCCGCAGGCATGCATCTTCCCGGGGTAGCGGGACTGGAACGGTAGTTCGGTCCGTTCGGTCACGGGAAGCGCGTCCATGTCGGCCCGGAGCGCGACCACGGGACCGGAACGGTCGCCCCCGATCATTCCCACGACCCCGGGAAAGTCGTCGAACGCCTGGACCGGGATGCCCAGCTCCCTCAGGGCCGCGACTACCTTCTCCTGGGTCCGCTCTTCCTCCAGGGAAAGCTCCGGCTCCCGATGGAAGCCCATCCGCCAGGTCCGCATCGCCGGAAGGGTTCTCCGGGCCGCGGAGAGCCACGACTCGCGGGCTCCGCCCATTGCCCGCGTAACGGAGGGTCCGATATAATGCGCGCGGAGGCGGACCTACCTCCGGAAAGCGGGACCCGTCCCCTCTTCGGCCAGCACCGCCTCCGCGCGCGTCGGGGAACGGAACGAGTCGAGCTCGCGGACCGGCCAGGGGTCGGGAGGAGAGAGGTGGAACCGATTGAACCACACCGGACGGATCCCTACGTTCCGAGCCCCCGTGACATCGCTCCTCCAGGAGTCCCCAATCATGACCGTCTCTTCGGGAAGCGCCTTCGCTTTCTCGAGCGCGAGAAGGAATATCCCCGGGTCGGGTTTGGAAACACCCACGCCCTCGGAGACCACCATGAAGTCGATCAGAGGGCGAAGGCGCAGGTGGTCGAGCTTGCGCTCCTGCTCCGCGACCTCGTTGTTCGTGACGACGCCCACCACGGCCCGGCCCTGTAGACGCTCGAGCACCTGGCGGACGCCCGGGACGGTCCGACGCAGCCTCTGGTAGTGACCGCGGTACCGTCGGGAGAGCTCCGCGGCGGCGACGGGAGAGACCTCGGTACCGCAGAATCGGACCAGCTGTCGGAACCTTTCGACCCGAGCGGCCTGGATCGTGATCCGGCCCGCGAGCACGTCGGGCTGGACGATCTCGAGGAGACGCGAGTACTGATGCCACACCGCGTCGAGGCTTGGGCCCCGCAGCCGAGCTTCGGTCCTCCTCAGCCGTGCGAGCGCCCTTCGGCACGTCAGCGAGTGGTCGAAGATCGTGTCGTCCATGTCGAAAAAGATCGCCTTCGGGAGGGGCTGGACACCTCGCGGGGCGGTCCGCCGAGGGGTGGTCACGAATTCCGACTAGACTCGGCCTACAAAGCGCTGCGCGTCCGATTCCCGGCCATCGACCGCGAGGTCCGGTCCCGGATCAGCGTCATGGAGCGACCGTCGTGGCCCCGGGTCCGGTCCGTGGCCCGCGGGCTCGACAGTCGATACACCGTAGGTCGGCGTCCTCGAACTGAGAGGAAAGGGCGCAATCCACGCAGAGTTCCCGGTCGCAGCCGGAGCAACGGACCGGAGCTGGGCGGCTGGGCAGCCCGCGACTGCAATCGGCACAGAACCCGGGCTCCCCGGGTCCCGCCTTCGGCAAGCGTCGGGGCGAGGATTTGAACTCGCTGTCGACCAGGGCTTCCAGCTCGGTAAGGGCCTGCTTCAACTCGTCCAGGGAGTCCCTGCGCGGGGTCGGAGGCTCGGGGCCCGATGTCGGGATAGCGCGCGCCGGCCCACGGGGAGCGGGTGCGGGGCCTATGCGGCCACCGACCGGCCTCTGCGGGGAGGGAGATGTGAGACCCGGACGTGGGGCCGCGCCGGTCGGTGGGACCGGTGCCGGACGAGCGGCCTGCCGAAACGCGGTCGTGTTTGACGGGCGCGCCGGGGAAGTGTCGGTATAGAGCGGCGGCCCTTCCCACCAGGGAGGCATGGGAGTCGTGGACCTGGACCGGGCGACCGTCCGCGGATTAGATTGAGACGCTTCCCACTCGGCCTTCGGAACCATGACAAAGCCTTCCGGGGCGACAGACACCCCCAATTCGGCGGGTTCCAAGAAGACGGAGTAGACCCCCGCGCCGGCGATCACCGCTCCTACGGCCGCGACGATACCCCAGAGGGGAAAATGGGCGCCATGGGACGAGAGCGTCTCGTTCCTGAGGATGGCGCAATAGACCAACAATACGCTCCCAATGAGCAGGAGCGGAAACGCTCCTTCGAGGTTCCTCGCCGGTCGCTTCAAGGTGGGGTCCCTGCCATGGGTTGCAGGGCGAGAGGGGGGGGTCGACGGCGTGGTAGCGGTCTCGTTCGCTCCGCGCGGGCGGTCCCCGGGCCCGTTGGTCCGCTGAAGCATCGGTCGCATCCGTCCCTTAGCCCGGAAGGGACGCCGGGCCTCTTCTCATCGCTCCCTGCCCTCCGACAGCCATCCACGACGAGGAGGTCCCTCGCCCGGGGTTGCGGGGGAGGACCGCATCGAATCGGACGCGAGCAGCCCTCGAGGCCCTACGTAGCCGCGAGGACGGTGACCGCAGTCACCGCGCCCGGTGCAGAGGCCCCGATATCAAAGTCGAGCACGATGTTCTCCGCCGATGTGGGGGGCGTGATCGGGAATCCTTCGGTGAAGTAGGATATGGGCCCGACAACCGTACCCGACGCTCCGGTGACATACATTGTCAACGCAACGGAGCTCGTGGTGAATGGGATCGATGTGCTGACCGAGATGACTACTTGCTCGACGAAATGACCCTGACCGCACGTCAGCAAGCCCGTGAAGCCGCCGGCACAAACGGTGTAGCCCGAGGTGGAGACATTGCACGCGGCCGTCACGGGGCACGAGGTGAAGGCAGGCGCTGTGGCGTTAACCTCGGACAAGGTCGTATTGAGCCAGGTGAGGCCCGGCACGGCCGATACCGTGGTCGTCTGCGAACCCTGATAACTCGTGTTCGTTCCTCCGATCGACATCTGGGCGAGAGCGAATCCTCCTACCATAGAGGCCACGATCGCGGCGGTCACCAGATAGACGGTTCTCTGCGGCGTTCGCGAACCCATCGAATTACCTCCTGGGTATCTTCTGTCCTCGGGTTATGTACAGGGTCGCCGATACGTATATACCCCTATTGGTCCGGAAAGAACGACGAATAACTCGAAACCTGGTAGGCGACAATCCGCGGGATGTCGCTCTGAAAGCGCATGAGGTTCGGGTCCCAGAGACCCTTCTGAGGTTTCTACTTAGGTGACCCGGCCCGAGGTGTAGGCGCGATCGCCCTTACCGGCCGGATGGGTTCGATAACCGACCGCGAGGGCGTACGGAACGAACGGCCTACGTCACCCCGGCTCCGCGAGAGTGCCGCCGGAGCCGCATGACGAGGCGCAGCGTTTCGAGACCCTGCTGAACGGCCATGATCGCATCGGGAGGAGTGTGCTCTGCGAAGTACCGCTCCACGTCCTCCTCTTGGTCGACACCCATTCCCGCCAAGCATCCCCGCAGGAATATGCTCAAGAGCGGCGTCCCCGCCCACATTTCGGAGAGCGCCTTCGTGTGGCCCCGGTACCAGTCGAAGAGCTCCCGCCCGCCCACGGGATTGGCCGAGATCGCAAAGAGCAGGTCAAGGGCCCCGGAGGGAGTGACCCCCGGGCTCGGAATCAGGTCGAGCGCCTGGCGAAGGAGGCGCGGTTCTCGGAACGCTGCCAGGGCGTGGGACAGCTGAACCCGCTCGCTATCCCGGGTGGTCGATCTCAGCCGGGCCACCAGGGGGTCGAACGCGGTCGCCCCCCCCTCGCTCGCATACGAGATAGCCACGGGCTCCCGGAGCTCGGCCGACAACTGGTCGAACTCCGCGAACCGGGGGGAGAGCTCGCGGGCGAAATCGCCGTCCATCCAGGCGAGGCTCGTGGCGAGCTGTTCGCGCAGGAAACCTCGGGAGTCGGGCTCGTTGGGGCGGGCCTCGAGACCCACCGTCCGCAGCTGGGCCCGCAAGAATTGCCGTGAGGTCGCCAGGAACGCGGGAACGTCGTACAGGAAACGGTAGAGGTCCGAGACCGCCGTCGCGATGGAACGGACCGGAAGGTCCTCGGTAAGCGAGGTCCCGGCGCGGACGAGCTGTAGGAAACGAGCCAGGGGGGTGAGCTCCGCATACACGAAGGCGTGAGCGTCCGTCACGAACCCCCACTGGTCGATGGGAGCCATGGACGGGAACGCAGCCACGATCGGGTCGAACAGGGAGTCGTCGTAATGCACGCGGGCGAACGCCGTCCGACCGGGATCGACCCGAAGTCCTTCCGGGGAACTCACGGCGAGCGTCATCTCACGTCCTTCAAAGAGGGTCATGCTCTCCCCGTTCGCCGAAGAGACCCGCAACGGGATCGGCCAGACTCCGGGCGAGGCGGCGCCGTCCGCTCGGAATCGCTCCTGGCGGAGGGTGAGTTGGCCGTCCGCCCAGTGGGCGTGGACGATCGGATACCCCGGCCGTGTGATCCACTCCGTCATGACACGCCCTACGGACCGGTCGGAGACTTCGCCGAGCGCGGTCCAGAGGTCCTCGGCCCGTGCGTTGGCGTACTGGTGCTTCGCGAGATAGCGGGAGACGCCGCGTCGGAACGTCTCTTCCCCGAGGTAGGCCTCGATCATCCGAAGGACGGCCGCTCCTTTGCCGTAGCTGATCTCGTCCGCGATCTCGCCCAGCGACTCCGCCGAGTCCACGGGCACCTTGATCGGGTGGGTGGAGGAAAGTGAGTCCTGCTCGAGCGCCAGTCGCACGAAACGGATCAGGAAGGCCGACCAGGGGTCTTCCTGTGGGTATCGTCGGCTCACGATCCGGTGGCCGACCAACGTCGCGAAGCTCTCGTTGAGCCAGAAGTCGTCCCACCAGGCGGGAGTGACGAGGTTCCCAAACCACTGATGGGCGATCTCATGCGCGAGGACCAGGAGAATGCCCCGTCGCTCGCGGACGCTCGTCGCGCGGTCGACCAGAACCAGGTTCTCGCGAAAGGCGATCGCGCCCCAGTTCTCCATAGCGCCGGCCCAGAAGTTCTCGAGCGCGACCAGGTCGAGCTTCGGGAGCGGATAGGGGGCGCCGTAGTACTCCTCGTAGGCGGCCAGGAGCTCCGTCGCCCGCTCGGCACAGAATTGTCCTGCCGAGGCCCGTCCGGGAGACGCGGCGACCGTGACGGACCATCGGTCCCCCGGGACGGTGATCGTATCGAAGGGACCTACCCCGAGGTACAGCAGGTAGGCGGACATCGGAGGGGTCGGTTCGAAGGTCAATTCCCGTCGGTCGGCGACGCGTCGTTCGGAACGGGGAGCCGTGTTGAAGATCGCTTTGACGTCCGCGTCGACGGTCAGAACGAGTCGGTAGACCGTCTTCACCGCCGGATGCTCGAAGGACGGCAGGAGCCGGCGGCTCCCCGTGGGAAACATCATCGTCGTTAGGTTGTAACCCGGACCGGAAGGGGAGACATAGAGTCCCACCAGGGAATTCGGGTCCGCCACGCCTCGGTAGACTATCTCCAGCCGGTGCGGCTGGGCGGAGACCCCGGTGAACTCGAGAATCCCCTTCGCGGGGTCCTCACGGTACGGAGCGGGCCGTCCGTCGAGGGTCGCCGAGTCGATCGTCAGATGTGCTGCGTCGACGACCAAGGGGTCGGCGGCCCCCTCGACCTCTATCGATACCTTTCCCGTGAACGACTTCTCACGGTATCGTAGGTCGAGCCACCAGTCGACGCCGGTGATCTTCATCGGGGTCCGCCACCTCATTGGCCATGATATCGATTGGCCTGGTTTCGGTGAACACTCTCGAGCGGGTCGACGAAGGACGCGCGCGGCCCTGGGCCTGCCGCGAGGGCCGCGCGCGAGGGTGCTCCGCCCGGGGCTCGGGCGGTCCCGCGCTCACTCGTAGGAGACGTCCGAGCGCATGTACGCACGGGTCGCCAGGAACAGGACGACCACCGTCTCCGCCAGGAGAAGGACCATCTGGTAGGCATCGGTAGGGGTCAGGGTCCCGGAATACGCGCCCCGCACGGCGTCCGCCACGTAGGTGAGCGGGTTCACCTGGAAGAGGACACGAAGGACGATCGGCAGACTGTTGCTCAACGGGTAGAACACGGTGCTCGCGAAGTTCACGACGAAGAGGATGAGGATCTGAATGCTGTTGTACGCGGTGTTCGACTTCACGAGGGCGGAGATGTACAGCATCAGCGCTCCGAAGAAGATCGAACCGACCGTGATCGACCCGAAGATCACTCCGAGGGCGAGGAGCTGGGTCGGGACCGTGCCCAGGAGGGCGAACGCGACACCGAGCATGACCAACGCCCCGGCGAGGCCGAACAGAATCGACGTGAGCATGATGCCGAACAGGTACTGGAGGCGGGTGAAGGGGCCCATGAGGAGCTGGGACAACATTCCCCAGCGGCGGTCGGCCCAGAGCATAGAGCCTCCGACCGTGCCCGCCATCACCACCTGGAACGACATGATCCCGGGCGTCAGGTACGTGAGGTAGCTGGACGCGGCCCCGCCCGCCGAGGCGACGGACTGGAATCCGTAGCCGAAGAAGACGAGGTACATGCCGGGCAGCCCGATCAGGATGACCAGGCTCCCGGGGTCGGTGTTGACCAGGATGTTCCGGTAGACGAGCCGGAGCACGTTAGGCACGGGCAAGGGACTCACCTCCGTGACCGACCGAGTGGAGGAAGACGTCCTCGAGGGTGTTCTTCCTCACGTTCAGCCACTCCAGTTGTACCCCCTGGACCTGGGAAAGCTCGGCGATCTTCGAGAGGGCCACCTTGGGGTCGTCGGTGAGGATCACGGCGGAGCCGCCGCTCACGGTCACGGTCGCCCCGGCACCGAGCCGCTCGGTCAAGGTGGAGAAGAACCGTGCCGAGTCACCGTTGCCCACGGTCAGGTCGATCGTCTGCTTGCCGCCGTAGAGCCGCTTCAGGTTCTCGATCGAATCGAGGACGAGGATCCGTCCTTCGTCGATGACCGCGGCGCGGTCGCAGAGGTAGTCGGCCTCCTCGAGGTTGTGGGTCGTGAAGACCACGGTGAGCCCTCGTCGCACCTCATCGCGGATCGAGTCGAGGAGCGTCCGACGCATGATTACGTCGAGGCCGACGGTCGGTTCGTCCAGGAAGAGGACCTCCATGTCGTGCATGAACTCCCGAGCCACCTGAACGCGGCGCTTCTGCCCTCCCGAAATGTCGAACGCCCGTCGCTTGCGGATGTCCGTGAGGCCGAACTTCGTCAGGAGCAGTTCGCGGCGACGCCGGCTCTCGGCCTTGGGGATCCCCCACAGCATGCCGTAGACATCGAGGTTCTTCTGGACGGTCGTGAAATCGAACGACTCCCCCTGCTGGACCACTCCGATCCGGCGACGGATCTTCTGGCCATCGTGGGCCGGGTCCATTCCGAGGACCCGCAACGTTCCCGAGGTCGGCCGGATCAACGTGGTCATCGCCTTGATGAGCGTCGACTTGCCTGCCCCGTTCCTTCCGAGGAGGCCGAACACCTCCCCTCGCCGGACCGTGAAGCTGACCCCGCCCAACGCGAAGCGGCGGCGGTCGTAGGAGTGCCGGAGATTCTCGGCCAAGACGACGGGCTCGGGCCCGCTCGTCGTTGTCGTCGCTAGGGGTTTGTCGATCACTGGTCGATACCGAGCAGTGGCGGCCAATAAGGGATGCTCACCTCAAATGAGCAACACCGGAGAGCGAGTGCCCTCGTCGCAATCGGGGCTCGCGGGCGATTCGGGGGACGCCGAATCGCGCTCGGGAAGCGCCAGCGTCAAGGACGGAAGCAACGGATGCTAGCTGCCCAACCCCCCTCACACGGGGGACTCGATGTCCGAGTGAAGTCGATACACGAACATCCGATTCGCGGTAACCTCGGGGAGCGCCCCGGTGGTCAGATACAGCCTCACGGCCGGTGCGTTGGTGGGATCGACATAGACGATGACCTCCTCGAACCCCAATTCTCGACAGTCCCGGAGCAACGCCGTGACGAGCGCTTTACCGACCCCGCGGCGACGGAAGCTCTCGCCCACGGCGATTTCGTGGAGGAACAGCTGCTTTCGTTTCGACCTCAACTGGGTAAGCTCCGTTCCACGGAGGAAGCCGACCGGCTCGCTTCCCTCATAGGCTAGCAGGAGCACGTTCCGGCCGTCGGAGAGGTAGCCCTTCACGGCGGCCAGTTCGGGGGTCTCCTCCAACAGGTACGCCGCTCGCAGGACTTCTAGCTCTGACCCGGGACCGAGGCGTCGGACACGCATCGAGGCCCCTACCCTCCATCGATACTTGGACTCTCGGGGCAGGTGGGCCGTAGCCCACCGGTGCGGTGTTGTGCGTGGACACCCCGAAGGGACCTATTTGCAAGGCACTTAGCAGCGACCGTCCGGCCCGAGGCCGTCGTGTCCGGCGGCTCACATCGCGATACGTACTTTACCCGGGCTTGCCTCCCACACCTGGAGCCCAACCCGGTCCGTCGGGTACGGGAGAAGGCCAGAGATGACTCGTTCTGGAGTGTCCCCGGATGCCCGGTCCTACCGAGGCGACCCAGAGGGAAAGTTTCCCACATCCCTAGGAATCCAAAGTGTCGTTAACCCTCCCCGCTCACCGCACGAGGATTGAGGAGCGATGTGACCGAAGGAGGAAAGCCTCCAGGGGCTGAGTTCGTCGGGGGAGCCTTCGGGACCCGACCGCTGGAATCGGTCCAGCAGGAGTTCCGGGACCCCGCTCTCGAGGGGCGTCGCCTGTTCGCGGAAGCGTTCGGGACCTTCTTCCTGGTGCTGGTGGCGGCCGGGGGTCCGGTCGTCAATGCCGTCAGCGGAGGGAAGCTGAGCCTCGCCGCCCAGGTCGCCGCCCCCGGCCTTATGGTCATGGCAATCATTCTGTTCATGGGCGCCACCTCCGGGGCGCACCTCAATCCGGCCGTCAGCATCGCCTTCGCCGCCCGGGGGGACTTTCCCTGGCGGCGCGTCCCCGGCTACGTCGTCGCTCAGCTCGTCGGCGCATTGTTCGCCTGCCTTCTGCTTTCGTCGCTCTTTGGCCACGTGGGTTCTCTCGGAGCGACCAATCCCGGGCCCGGGGTCACCGACCTCCAAGCGCTCGTCATAGAGGCGGTCCTCACGGTCGGACTGGTGAGCACCATCCTAGGCACGGCCTCCCGGGCCCAGAACATCGGGCCGCTGGCGGCTCTCGCGGTCGGAGGATACATCATCTTGGCGGGCCTCTGGGCCGCTCCTATCAGTGGGGCGTCGATGAACCCCGCGCGGTCCTTGGGCCCGGACCTCGTCTTGGGCAATCTCGGAAACGCCTGGATCTACGTGGTGGGCCCGATTCTCGGAGGACTCCTCGCGGTCGGCATCGCGTACGTCCTTCGCGGGCCGGGCGGGGACCAACCCGCCATCCAAGCGGCCCAGGGAAGGCTGCCGGAGATCCTCGGACGGTACGCTCAAGAGGCCCATGAGAGGGCGAAAGGAACGACGGTGGCCCCATCGAATTCTCGGAGGAATAGGGAGAGATGACAGAGAGGTTCGGACGGCTGAAGCTTCCCCCCGGCGGGAAACCAAACCTGGCCCATACCGACGCTTCCGACACTTCTAGTTGGCCCGACGGTAAGCGGAAGGGTGAAGCCGCGCTCCCCGCCCTTCGGGAGGAGCTCGACCGACTCCAGGAGCTCCTCTACGCCGATGCGCGACGAGGCCTCCTGGTGATCCTCCAGGGGATGGATACCAGCGGAAAGGACGGCGTCATTCGCCACGTCTTCGAAGGGGTCAACCCCCAGGGGGTCCGGGTCAGCTCCTTCAAGAGACCGACGCCGGAGGAGTCGTCTCACGACTTCCTCTGGAGGATCCACCGTTCCGCGCCGTCCAAGGGGGAGATCGTGATTTTCAATCGGAGCCAATACGAGGATGTCCTCGTCGCCCGGGTCCACCGGCTGGTGCCCCAGAAGGTCTGGTCCAAACGGTTCGACGCCATCAACGCGTTCGAACGGGAGCTCGTCGAGGAGGGCGTCTCGATCCTGAAGTTCTTCCTGCACATCAGCCGCGAGGAGCAGCGGCGGCGCCTCCGGGACCGGATCGAGGACCCTACGAAGCGGTGGAAGCTGAACGACGCCGACTTTCACGAGCGTCGGTACTGGGCGGAGTACCAGTCGGCGTACGAGGACATGCTACGTCGAACGAGCACCTCCTGGGCCCCTTGGTATCTCCTACCGTCGGACCACAAGTGGTTCCGAAACCTGGCGGTCTCGGTCATCCTCGTGGAGGAGCTGAGGGGGATGAACCTTCGATACCCGGAGCCGTCGGTCACGGTCTCCCTGAAGTTCGACTAGGCGCCCGTGCCGCGGACCGGCCCGGGGTTCCCTCCTCCTTCCCCTATTGACTAATGTAACACCCGCCCTTGGTCGGCCATGGCCAAACCGCGACCTTTAAGGCTCGAGTTCTCCCGGGTCCGACTCCTGGTGCGCAACTTCGAGAAGTCCTGGCACTTCTACCGCGATCGACTTGGGCTGGCTCCCGTGAAAGGGCACGGCGAGCCACCCTACGGCGAATTCGCATGGGAAGGTCGACCTCTGCTGGCCATCTTCGACCGGAAGCTCATGGCCTCCGCGGTGGGACTCGCCCCGGGTCGATACTCCGAGAAGAACGTGGGGCGGTCGACCGTCATCTTCGAGGTCAAAGACGTCGACCGGCTCGCGGTGCACCTTCGACGGCGACGGGTCCGCCTCCTCCGTGGCCCGACCGATCGACCGGAGTGGGGCCTACGGACCATCCATCTCCGCGACCCCGACGGGTACCTGATCGAGATCTACTCCGAACTCCCTCGCACGTAGGGCGTACCGACCGATGGCACGCGGCGACGAGCACCGCCGCTTCCATCGGACGGGACGGGGCCCGGGCGCCTCCGTCGAGTCTGCCGTTCAGTTGCCTTTTTATATGAGCGCTTTCTTACTTATCGCGAAGGAAACCCGGGGCCCGACCGTCAGTCGATGGCGGTCCTGGTATTGCAACCATGCCTAAAATCATAGGGATCGACCTGGGGACCAGCAATTCGGCGGCGGCCGTGCTCGAAGGCGGACGCCCGGTGATCATTCCGAGCTCGGAAGGAACGACCGTCGGCGGCGGGAAAGCGTTCCCGTCGTACGTGGCGTTCACGAAGGACGGTCAGCTGATCGTCGGGGAGCCCGCCCGCCGTCAGGCGATCTCGAACCCGGAGGGGACCGTCACCGCGTTCAAGCGGAAGATGGGTACGGACTACCAATACACCCTCCACGGGAAGAAGTACACACCGCAGCAGCTGTCGGCGTTCCTGCTCCAGAAGATCAAGCGGGACGCGGAGGCGTTTCTCGGGGACAAGGTCGAGAAGGCGGTCATCACCGTTCCGGCCTACTTCAACGACAACCAGCGTCAAGCGACGAAGGACTCGGGGGCGATCGCCGGCCTCGAGGTCATCCGCATCATCAACGAGCCGACCGCCGCGTCGCTCGCCTACGGGCTCGACAAGGCCGGCAAGAACCAGAAGATCCTCGTCTTCGACCTGGGCGGAGGGACCCTGGACGTGACCCTCATGGACTTCGGAGAGGGGGTCTTCGAGGTCATGTCGACGAGCGGGGACACCCAGCTCGGCGGGACCGACATGGACAACGCGGTGACCGAGTGGATCGCCGCGGAGTTCCAGAAGGAGTCCGGCGTCAACGTCCGTTCCGACAAGATGGCGATGCAGCGGGTCCGCGACGCGGCCGAGAAGGCGAAGATCGAGCTCTCCTCGACCATGGAGACCCAGATCAACCTCCCGTTCCTCACGGCGACCCACGAGGGGCCGAAGCACCTCGCCCTCCCGCTGAACCGGGCGAAGCTCGAGGAGCTCGTTCGGCCGATCGTGGACCGGTGCCGGACCCCGGTCGAGCAGGCGATCAAGGACGCGAAGATCCCGAAGGACCAGATCAACCGCGTCGTCCTGGTGGGCGGCCCGACCCGGATGCCGATCGTTCAGAAGTTCCTCGAGCAGTCCGTCGGCCGTCCGATCGAGCACGGCGTCGACCCGATGGAGTGCGTCGCGATGGGCGCGGCCGTCCAGGGCGGTGTGCTCGCCGGCGAGGTCAAGGACGTGGTGCTGCTGGACGTGACGCCGCTCTCGCTCGGGCTCGAGACCCTGGGCGGGGTCTCCACGCACCTCATCGACCGGAACACGACGATCCCAACCCGCAAGAGCCAGATCTTCACGACCGCCGCCGACAGCCAGTCGACGGTCGAGATCAAGGTCTACCAGGGCGAGCGTCCGATCGCGGCGGACAACGTCGCGCTCGGGAGCTTCCTGCTCAACGGCATCCCCCCCGCGCCCCGGGGCGTCCCGCAGATCGAGGTCTCGTTCGACATCGATGCGAACGGGATCCTCAACGTCTCCGCGAAGGACCTCGCGACGGGCCGAAAGCAGGGGATCACGATCAGCGCGTCGAACAAGCTCTCGAAGGACGAGGTCGCCAAGATGGTCCGGCAGGCGGAGGAGTTCGCCGAGAAGGACCGCGAACGCGCCGAGCTCATCCAGACCCGCAACACGGCCGAGTCCCTGGCCTACGAGGCCGAGCGGGTCCTCGCCGACCAGAAGGAGAAGATCTCCGGCACTGAGGCCGACGCGATCCGGGAGAAGGTGAAGGCCCTGCGGGAGGTCGTCGAGAAGAAGGACGTGACGGTCCGGGAGATCCGGGACTGCACCGACGAACTGACGAAGGCGCTGCACGCGGTGGCCCAGAAGCTCTACCAGTCCTCCGCTCCCCCTCCCCCCGACGCGGGCGGCGCCGAAGCTCCGCCAAGCGGGGGAGCGGCGGAGACCCCCCCATCCAGTGGGACGGGCCCCGTCGATGCCGACTTCAAGGTCGTCGACTCCGACAACACCGGGGAGAAGAGCCCGCCGTAGGGCCGGGTTCGTTCACGCGCCCGCGACGGGCCGTGGCCACTTCCGGCCCATCGCGGGTCCGACGTACTCGATCTCGGGCCGGATGAGCCGGTTGTCGGCGGCCTGTTCGAGCGCGTGGGCGGTCCAGCCGGCCGTCCGCGCCACCGCGAAGGTCGGAGTGAACATCTCCCGAGGGAGTCCGACGGCTTCTAGGACGACCGCACTATAGTACTCAACGTTCGTGAACAGCCGCGCCCCCGGCCGCGCCCGTCGGAGGGCGGCGAGCGCGGCCCGCTCGACAGCTTCGGCGAGCTCGAACCGGGCCGGGTCCGCGACCGAGCAGGCGATCCGGTGGAGGATGACGCCCCGCGGGTCCTCGGTCTTGTACGCCCGATGGCCGAACCCGAAGAGGAGCTCCCGCTGGCGGAGGCGCTCCGCGACCCATTTCTCGGCCCGGTCGGCCGTTCCGATCGCATCCAGCATCTCGGAGACGCGGCTCGGCGCACCTCCGTGGAGCGGGCCCTTGAGCGTGGCCAGGGCCGCAGTGGCCGCACTGATGAGGTCCGACTGGGTCGAGATCGCGACGCGCAGGGCGAACGTCGACGCGTTCATCCCGTGGTCGGCGAGCAGGCAAAGGTATCCCTCGAGGGCCCGGACGCGTTCGGGCGGAGGTTCCTCGCCGGTGAGCATCCACAGGTAGTTCGCCGTGTGCGAGAGCTCCGGACGAGGGGGGATCGGGGTCTCCCTGTGGGAACGACGCACGAACCGAGCGAGGAGCACCGGCGTCTGCGCGATGAGGCGGAAGCCCTCGGCCAGGCTCGGAGGGTAGTCGAAGCTCCCGTCCCCCAGCGACGAGAGGATTGTGCGTAGCGCTTCGAGCGGGGGCAGGTGCGCCGGCAGGGCGTCCACGACCTGCTCGGCCGCCCCCGGCGGGTTCCGGCTCGCGTTCAGCGCGAGGACGACCTCGGGTGACGGGTCGACCCCGGGGGGGTCACCGTAGAGGAGCAGGTGGACGATCGACTCGTACGGGATGCCGGGGACGAGCCCGCGCACATCGAACCCCCGGTAGGCGAGGTCGCCGGTCGTCCCTCCAACCCAGGAGACCCGGGACTGCCCTACGACGACGTCGTCCAACCCTTTCGAGGCGTGGGCGGGGGACACAAGGGGCCGAACCCGGTCGCCAAGATATCCTTCCCCCTGCCCGGAAAACGCTAAAGGCCGCGCCCGGGTCGTCCTCGCGATGGCCGACGGCCCAACCTACGTCGTCGAACGGCTCCTGCAGCAACGGGTAACGCTCGAGCTGAAGGACTCCCGGACGCTGACGGGGAAGCTCCTCGGGGCGGACGAGCACATGAACGTCGTCCTGGACGACGCCGAGGAGCGGACGTCCGAGGTCACGCGACACCTGGGCCGAGTCGTCCTGCGCGGGTCGAACGTCGTCACCCTGAACGCCCCGCAAGGCGCGGCAGGGAAGCCGTCCTGATGGGACCCTCCGCCGGCGCCCGCGTCGAGAAGGGCCGTCCTCGGCCGAAAGGCGAGTCGCTCGCGGTCCTCAAACTGCTCGCGATCGCCGGGGGCGACCATACGGCGGTCGTGCTCACCTCGCGCGAGGTCGGCGAACGAATCGGAGTGAGCCAGCAGGCGGCCGACCGCTACCTGCTCGCCCTCGAGGCGAAAGGCCTCCTCACCCGGTCCCTCGCCCAACGGCGCCAGCGTCTCCTGCTCACGCCCGCCGCCATGCAGCTGCTCCGCACCGAATACCACGGCTACCGCCGTATCTTCGAAGGACCGGCGAAGGTGTCGCTCTCGGGAAAGGTAGCGTCAGGGTTGGGGGAAGGAAGGTACTACCTGAGCCAGCCGGGGTACCTCATCCAGTTCACCGAGAGGCTCGGCTATTCGCCGTACCCCGGTACCCTCAACGTACGGGTGAGCCCCGAAGCCCTCCGCCGGGCCTCCCTCGTCTCCGAATGGACCGGGGTGCGGATCGACGGGTTCCACGCGAGCGGGCGGACCTTCGGCGGGGCGATGTGCTTTCCCGCCCGGATGAACGGCCATCCCTGCCACCTCATCCACCCCGACCGAAGCCACTACAAGGACGTCATCGAGTTCATCGCAAGCGATTGTCTTCGAGACGCGTTGCACGTCAAGGACGACGACCTCGTCGAGGTCGCCATCGAGGAATCGTGACGCCGGAGTCGGTCGGACGCGCGGTCGCCCGGAACCGTCACCCCGCCCCCGCCCCTTCGGGGGAGGCGCGAAGGTACGTCAATCAGTGGGTCGAGGACGAGGCGATCGGGCCCGAGCGCGTGCGCGCGTTCGTTCTGATCCTCCGGACCCGGGGATGCTACTGGGCCGACGTCAAGGGCTGCTCGATGTGCGGGTATTCGAAGGACACCCTCGGGCGGTCCGCCACGCCCGACGAGCTCGCCGAGCAGCTCGCCCGCGCTCTCGCGAGGTACCACGACGAGCCGTACGTGAAGGTCTACACGTCGGGAAGCTTCCTCGACGACCGGGAGGTCGACCCGGCCAGCCGAGCGGCGATCGCCTCAGCGTTCTCGGGCCGGGCGCGGCGGTTCCTCTTCGAGACGCTGCCCGAATTCGTCCGGCCCGTGGGGATCGGCCCGCTCCGGGACGCGTTCGCCGGTGAGCTCGAGGTCGCGCTCGGCCTCGAATCGACGGACCCGACCGTCCTCGGCCGGTTCGTCCACAAGGGTTCGACCCCGTCCGAGTACCTCGCGGCGGCGGACCGCCTTTCGCCGCTCGGCGTTCGCACGAAGGCCTACCTCCTCCTGAAGCCTCCCTACCTGACCGAATCGGAGGCGGTCGCGGACGTCGTCCGGTCGGTCCGCGAGGCCGCTCCGCACTTCGATTCGATGTCGGTCAATCCCGTGCACATCCAGAACGGGACAGTGGTCGAGTGGCTGTACCACCGGGGGCGGTACCGCCCTCCCTGGCTCTGGTCGCTCGTGGACGCCCTGCGGGAAGGGGCCGCGGTTCGCGGGAACTCCCGTCTCGTCTCCTTCCCGACCGCCGGAGGGCTCTCCCGGGGTCCGCACAACTGCGGTGCGTGCGACGCTCGGGTGCTGGCCGCGGTCCAAGAGGCGTCGCTCGCCCAGGAGTTCGCCGCGCTCGACGACCTCGACTGTGAGTGCCGGACGGAGTGGCGGACGTCGCTCGCCTACGCGCCGCTCGGGGTGGAAGCGTGACCGGTCTCGTTCCGCGGGTGCCGGCGCACGCGGTCGATGCGATCGGCCAGTTCCTGAGGGCGCATGCGCTCGGGAACGGTGCGGATGGTGTGGTGGTCGGGCTCTCCGGGGGGATCGATAGCGCGCTCGTGGCGCGGCTCGCCCGCGACGCGCTCGGAGCCGACCACGTCCTCGGGGTGCTCCTGCCCGACGCCCCGTTCCCGGACCCGCTCCTGAAGGAGACCGAAGCGTTCGCGCGCGAACTCGGGATCGGGTCCCGGACGATCCCGATCGAGCCGGTCGAGCAAGCCTACCGGACGCTCCTCCCCGAGCTCGTCGACCGGGTCTCCCTCGGCAACGCGAAGGCTCGGATCCGGATGATCGTGCTCTACGCCATCGCTCGCGAGCGCCACCTTCTCGTCGCGGGCACGGGGAACAAGTCCGAGCTCCTGCTCGGGTACTTCACGAAGTACGGGGATGGGGGGGTCGACCTGCTCCCCCTCGGAGACCTCTACAAGACGGACGTGCGAGCGATCGCGCAGGAGCTCGGACTGCCCGCCGCCGTCCGGGAACGACCCCCGACGGCGGGGTTGTGGGAGGGTCAGACCGACGAGGGCGAGCTCGGGATTTCGTACGCGGACGCCGACCAGATCCTCTACGGCCTCGAGCAGCTCCGCAACGAGGAGGAGGTCGCGGCGCTCACCGGGCTTCCGCTCGAGCGCGTCCGCGCGGTCGCGGACCGGGTCGCACGGTTCCGCCACAAACGACGCCAGCCCCCGATCCCCAAGCTGCGCCTCCGGACCATCGGGATCGACTGGCGGGAATGACGGAACCGGCGGGGGCGGGTCGCCCGCCCTCCTCCGGCGTAACGTTTTACCCGCCCACGGCTCGGGGCGCCATCCGCTGACACCGTACCCCTATGGACCGAGCGACCTACCAGCGCCTCTACGATGCTCTCGTGACCTACGGGGACGTCCACCGGATCGCGCATGCCGAACACTGGAACGAGGAGCTCCTGTTCGTCATCCACACGCACCGCGTCACCCGCGACGCGACCCGCCGCTTCTACGTCGTGAAGCGCCAGCTCCCTCGGCTCGTTTCCCAGTGGAAGCACGGCCGCTCGATCCGCGACATCGCCGGGGAATGGAAGTTCCCCCCGGTCCTGATGGGCCAGCAGATGCTGGGGGAGCTCGGCATCCCCCGGAAGAAGGTCTGGGGGGCGTTCCTCCACCCCGAGACGGCCCCGGACGCCCGCCTGCGAAAGGAGATCGAGGAGCTCCTCGCGGCGGACATGATCTACTCTCCCCACGGCATGGACCTTCAGCGCGAGCGGGGCCGCAAGGGCGAGGAGCGCCTGCAGAACTGGCTCGAGAAGCACGGCATCGGCTTCCGGACCGAGAAGGACCTCCGCGGCAAGTACGCGAAGACCCCCGACGCGCTGCTGGACGAACCGATCATCTTCTACGGACAGAAGCTCACCTGGATCGAATCGAAGGCGAACTTCGGGGACGACGTCGAGCTGCGCAAGAACCTCCGGCGCCAGCTCGCGCCGTACACGCAGATCTTCGGGGAAGGCGCCGTCGTCTATTGGTACGGCTACGTGGACGGGGCCGAATCGCCCCCCGGGATCCTGCTCTATGACGGGGACACCTTCGAGGCGATCACACCGGTCGTACCGCCGCGCTCCGAGCGACCTCACGCTGCGCACCCGTCGCGAGATCACGCTCGACCAGGGCACCCGGGCCCACCTCCCGCAGCCCCAGGATCAGGGCACGGCGGCTCCGGCGCCGCGCCGCCTCCTTGAGCTGGCGCGAGAGGTTCCGGGACAGTAGGTCGCAGTCGGCGCTCACGCCGGCGCGCCGCAGCTCCTGAACGAGCGCGATCGCGTCGGCGTGCCAAGCGGGGTCGGCGACGGCCACGAACGTGTCGAGCGGCGGTTCCCCTTCGGGCCATCGTCCGGCGTCCTTGAGCAGAATCTCGAGGGTCTGGTCGCCGAGGGCGATCCCCGCGGCGGGCGTCGGGGGGCCCCCGAACAGCTCGATCAGGTGGTCGTATCGGCCGCCCCCGAAGAGCGAGCGGGAGTCGCCGCTCTTCGCGTATCCCTCGAACACGGTCGACGTATAGTAGGCGAGGCCCCGGACGACCGTCGGGTCGAAGACCGTGCGGTCGGAGAGCCCGGCCCGGTCGAGCAACGAGAACAACTTACGGACCCGCTCGACCCCCGCCATCGCGGCCGCGTCGAGGCCCTCGCGAGAGAGGTCCGCCAGGAACGGCTCCAGGCTCGCGGGGGGCACGCCGGTGCCGACGCTCTCGAAGAACGAGCGGAGCTCCTCGGCCCGGTCGGCCGGAACGCCGGACGCGGCGAGCTCTCCCTCGAACTCTGCGGGGGAGATCTTCCGGTACTGGTCGACCGCGCGGAAGAACGGGCCGCTCTCGCGGGCCCCCGCGCGTCGGCCGAGACCCTCGGCGATCGCGCGGTCGCTCACCCGGAACGCGTACAGGCCCTGGGCGCCGACCTCATCGAGGAGGAGCGCGGTCGTCGCCAGGATGTCCGTCTCGGCCTCGACCCCGGGCACTCCGAGGATGTCAAGGTTGAACTGCAGGAATTCGCGGGTCCTCCCGGCCTGGGGCTCCTCGTAGCGCCAACACTTCGAAACGGTGAACCATTTCGCCGGGAGCGGCTCCGACTTCGCCCGGGCCGCGAAGACACGCGCCAAGGAGGGGGTCGTCTCGGGGGCGAGGGCGACCGGGCGGCCCCCCTTGTCCTCGAACATCCAGGTCTGGTCCGCGATCCCCTGACCGCTCTTCGTCCGGTAGAGCTCGAAGCTCTCGACGCATGGGGTCTCGAGCTCGCTGTAGCCCCCCCGCCGGGCGGCGGCCCGCATGCGGCGGCGGATCTCCGAGCGCGCGCCCGCCTCGGGAGGGGGATAGTCCGGGAACCCTCGCAACGCCTCGGTCGGCACGTCCCGTCGACCTCGGCCCGGTTAATTATCTATGCGGACGGGTCGTCCGAACGGACCGCGGGGGCGAGAACGTCGCCCGCGGCCTCCGCCGGTACCGGCGGGGCGAGCTGGTCGGCGAATACCCGCAGCCGCCGGTACGCCGTCAGTACCCCGACGAAATTGCGCTGGCGGAGCTCCGTGGCGACCTCCCTCAGGTCCGTGACGGCCGGCGCGATGTCGGCCCCCGCGCTTCGCGCGTCGTTCAGACGGTCCCGGATCCTCCGCAGGTCCTCGAAGAACCGGGGTTCGAGCACCGTCCACAGCGCGACGGCGGCGCGCGCTAGCAGCTGTTCGGCGTCGGAACGCCGGCCCTTCGAAAGGAACTTCCGGCCCTCCTCGAGGGGACCCTGGGCTGGAGCGGGGTCCCCGCCGAGCTCGCGGATCGTCTGCGCGAGGAGGTCGCATTCGGTGACGAGGATCCGGCCGACCTCCCACTCCTCCTCGACCCGCAGCAGCTCGTCCCGGACATGGTTGAGGCGCCGCAGGGCGCCCGCGAGGTCGCCGAGTCGGATCGACTCGCGGACCGCGTCGAGTTCGATGTCCGCGCTCGGGGTCGGGACCAGTTGGGAGACCTCGTTGCGCTGGGCGAGGGTCGCCTCGAACTCCTCGGCGAGGGAGCTGACGAGGTGGACGAACATCTCCCGGGCCAGCGCCTCGAGGGAGTTCGCGTCGCCCGCGAGGGACGCGGCGCTCAAGCGGGCCTCGAAGTCGGTGAAATCCGACCCCAGACGCCGGCCGAGTTCGAAGTACTCCTGGACGCGTCGCCGGAGTTCGGCGTCGGTCTGGGCCGTCGGTAGCTGGGGCAGGTCCCTCAGCGGAGCAATCGCCTTCGCCGCCGGCTTCCGGGCGGTCGGGGGAGGGCCCCCGGAGGCCGGCCGGCTCGGGCGGCTCAAGAGCCCGTGCGAGGAACCTCCGGACGGGGCTACCGCCTTCGCAAGGTCGATGGTCGCGAGCAGCTCCCCGATCGTCCGGACGTAGGCGGGATCCCGGTCCGAGGAGGACCCGGCGGCCTCCCGGACGGCGTCGAAGAGCGTCACCGCGAGATGGCATCCCGGGCATTGGGTCGCCTCCGGGGCCACCTCCGACCGACACGCTGGACAGGCGGACATCGAGGCTCGCTAGCTCCTCGTCGGGCGACCCGTCGAACCGGACCGGATCGAGGGACCCCGGACGGTGGGCCGGTACTGGTGGTCGGCCCGCATGGCTCGGAGGCGGCGGATCCGCTCGGCCGTGGGCGGGTGGGTCGAGAAGATCGCCGCGAAGGAAGCGCCGCGGAACGGGTTCACGATGAAGAGGCTCGACTGCGCGGGGGACCCGACGTTCATCGGGTGCCGGATGTTCGCCACCTCGAGCTTCTGGAGCGCGCTCGCAAGCGCCTCGGGGTCCCCGAGGGTCCTGGCGCCGACCTCATCGGCCCGGAACTCGCGCGACCTCGAGATCGCGAGCTGAATGAGCATCGCCGCGATCGGCGCCGTGATGAGCGCGAGGACCAGGACGATCGGGTTCACCCCGCTGCGGTTATTGGTCCCCCCGAAGAACATCGAGAAGAACGCGATCTGGGCGGCGTAGGAGATCGCCCCCGCCACCGTCGCGACGAAGGTCATCAGGAGAACGTCCCGGTCGCGGATGTGGGCGAGCTCGTGCGCCAGCACTCCCTTGAGTTCCCGGTCGTCCAGCATCCGCAGGATCCCTTCGGTGGCGGCTACGATCGCGTGACGCTCGTCTCGGCCAGTGGCGAACGCGTTCGGGGTCTGCGTCGGGACGATGGCGATGCGGGGAGCGACGAGGCCGAACGAAGGAGCGAGGTCGTCCACGATCTTGGCGAGGCGGGGGGCCTCGGAGGGGCTCACGACCTTCGCCTTCGTCGACCAGAGGACGAGCCGGTCGCAGAAGAAATACGAAACCAGGTTCAGAACGAGGGCCAGGGCGAGGGCGATGACGAGCCCGGCGAGCCACGACTGGAAGACGAACTCCCCGACGAGGCCACCGATGACAACGAAGAGGGCGATGATGACGGCGAAGAGGACCGCCGTGCGGACGCGCGCGCCCATAGGACCGGACCCACCGCGGATACCGGGGGCCGGCTCAAAAGCTCTCGGTGAGCCGGGCAAGACCCCTCAGGGTTCGGGGCCGAGCGGAGCGAGGTGGCGGCGCGCCGACGGGGTCGGATGGTATTCCCCCGGCAGGATCGGAGCCGGCTGACGGGCCCGCCGGGCGGTCTCGGGCGGGAACCGTCGCCGACACCGAGGGCACCGGAACCCGCGGACGGTGCCGAGGGACCGGGTCGGTCGGCCGCAGTCCGGACAAACGGGTGGGGAGCTGACCGTCCATCGGGGGACCAAGGAGACCACGCGAAGACCCTCCATCTTCAGGACCGGATCGGAGCCGCGGCTTCCCCAGACCTCCACCCGATCCCCCGGCAGGAGATGCCGGACGATGCGCGGCAACGTCTTCGTGGGCTCGAAGGCGATCGCCTCGAGGACGGTCCCCTCGGCGTCCATGAGCCGGACCCGGACGTGGCCCCCTCGCAGCGTATGGGGCCGGTCCGCCACCCGGCCCGACACCCGTCCGGAACCGAACGCTCGCACCTCTCGGGCGAGCCGCGGAACGAGATGGTCGCCGGTGGCTTGGTTCGTCCGGAACAGGACCCAACGGTCCACGGGCTCGGAACGCACGTCGGCTCGGGCACGGAGAGGGGACGTGGGGCGAGTTCCGCGGAGGCCGAAGAGGATCGGGCACGGGGTGTGGGGCGTGACCAACAGTCTCCGGGTCCGCGGGTCGTGGCACAGGAACAGCTCCGGATGATGCCGAGCCGCCGCCCGGACCGACTCTCCGTCGACCCGCCGCCGGGCCCCCTCCCGCTCGAGCGGGCGATAGGCGATCAGCTCCCACGTGGCCCGTCGACCGGGCCACGCGATCGCCGCACTGGCTCCGACGAGACCTCGCCCGTCCCCCTCGGCCCGAACGACGGCGCCCACCGACGCCAGGTACCGCCGCGTCTCCTCGATCGGGACGATCTCGCGGACCGCCCGGTAGTAAAGCCGTGCGGGGAGACGCCGTCGTACGGCGACCAGGGCGGGGTCGGTCCGGGGCTCTCCCAGACGGGATCCCGCGAGGACGCGCTCCCAGGCTCGTTCGAGGAACGGCTGCTCCCGGGAAACCGGCAGAGGCCCCCCGACCGAGAAGCTCCACAGAGGTCGGCCTCCGACCTCGCCCAGACGCCGCCGCCGGCCGCGGCCCCGGCCGAATCGCGCGGCGAGGGCGGCGTTGCCCCGCGTCTTCCACGGGATGTTGGGGTTCAGCCGGACGAGGCGCGGCTCCCCGATGAGGTCGATGTCCTCCTCTCGGGCGAGCGCGAGGAGCTCCGTCAGGACCCAGGTCGTGCAGCCGCCCCGCGGGCTGTCCGTGTCATCGATACCGATCCAGATCGTGCCCACCCCCCTGCGCGATGGCGCCGAGGGCAACCGGGTCCGGCGACCTACGAGAGCCCCGCGAGGAGCTTCTGGTAGGCCGCCAGGTTCGTTTCGAGCCCGATGTCCGCGCGGACCGGACCCGGTCCGTCGCCGACCAGCTTGACCTCGAGTCCGTCCCGCCCGGGGACCTTGGGCCGGTGCATGACGCCGATCGGGATCCGACCGGATTCGGTCGTCTCGAGGCAGAGCCGGAACATCGCCTTGCGGTCGGTCGGGTCGTAGCCCGATAGGGTCGAGACGTCGAGCACCTTCTCGCGCCAGAGCTTGTACGTGTCGTTGTACGTCACGCACGGGGAGAGGTCCTCGACGAAGGCGAATCCGCGGCCCTCGCGGTTGAACCGGAGCGCTTCCGTGAGGACCGCCGTCATCGCCTTCGGGTCCCCGGAGAACGTGCGCGCGATGAAGTTCGGCGCGGGTATCGAGAGGGCGGTGAGGATGGACATGAACGGGGGCTCGACGTTCCCCTCGAACCCGAGTTCGCTCGTCGGGGACGCCTGGCCTTTGGTGAGCCCGTACGTTTCGTTGTTCATGACGATGTACAGGATCGAAACGTTCTTCTTGAACGCGTGGATGAAGTGCCCCATCCCGATGGCGTAGCCGTCTCCGTCGCCGCCCGCGGCGACGACGGTGAGGGACGGGTTCGCGAGCTTCACGCCGACCGCCTGGGCGAGGAGGCGACCGTGCACCGCGTGGATCCCGTTGACCTCCATGAAGTTGTGGATCGAGCCCGAGCAGCCGATCCCGCCGACGAGCACGAAGTCGTGGGTCGGGATACTGAGTCCCGCGGCGGCCCGCTTGATCGTGGCGAGGACGCCGAAGTCCCCGCAGCCCGGGCACCAGATCGGCTGGACAGCCTTCGCGGACTGGACCACCCTACGCCACCCCCTTGACTTCGGCGGCGATCTGCGGCGCTCGGAACGTCATCCCGTCGTACTTCAGGATCGAACGGAGCTTCGCATAGTGCCACGGCATCGTCTCGCGAAGAAGCCGGGCGAACTGGCCCGTGTAGTTGTGCTCGACGATGTACACCACGTCGACCTCCTTCAGGAACGGGTCGATCTCGTGCACCGGCACGGGGAACACCGTGCGGGCCTGGAGGTACCGGGTCGGGAGGTGCCGATGTTCGAGCAAGCGCTGAGCCTCGAGGATCGGGCCGGAAGTGCTCCCGTACCCGATGAGGCCGACCTTCGCCGTGGGAGGGCCAAAAAGGCGGCACGGGGGAAGCTCCCCTCGAGCATTCACCATCTTCTCCATCCGCTTCTTCATCATCCGGTACCGGTTCGTGGGGTTGACGGAGACGTGCCCCCACTCGTCGTGCTCGTTGCCCGTCACCTCGGCCCAGACGCCCGGCGTCCCGGGAGGGGCGTAGGCGCTCACGCCATCGGAGCCGAACTCGTAGACCTTGTACTGCGCGAGCTTGGCGACGGCTTCGGGGGAGAGCCGCTTTCCCCGGTCGAGGTGGACCTTCGAAAGGTCGAACCGAGGGCTCGTCGCCGTGTTCTGGGAGAGCGCCTGGTCCAGCAAGAGGATCACCGGCAGGCGCCAGCGTTCCGCCAAGTTGAGCGCCTCGACCGTAAGCTCGAAGCAGTCGACGGGGTCCGCGGGCGCGAGGATGAAACGAGGATACTCGCCGTGGCCGAGATTCGCCAGGTGCGAGAGGTCCGATTGCTCGTGGCGGGTCGGCTGGCCGGTCGAGGGACCGACACGCTGGCAGTCCGCGATGACCACCGGGATCTCGGCGATGCCGGCGTGAGAGATCCCTTCGGTCATGAGCGCGAGCCCGGGACCGCTCGTGGACGTCATCACCCGGGCGCCCGCGTACGACGCCCCGATCACCATGTTGATCGCGGCCAGTTCGTCCTCCGCTTGCCGAACCACGCCGCCGAAAGGAGGCAGGTACCGTTGAAGGTACTCCAGAACCTCCGTCGCGGGGGTGATCGGGTACCCGGCGAAGAACCGTCCCCCGCCGACGACAAAGCCGAGCGCCACGGCCTGGTTCCCGGTCGTGAGGATCATGTTGTGGGCGTCCCCGCTCACGATCGAGAACCGATTCTCGACACCGGGCGTCGCGAGGGCCGCCTTCCGCCCGATCTCGAGCGCCTTCAGGTTCTTCTCGAGCGCTTCGCCCCCCCGACGCTTGAACCGCTCCTCGATCACCGCGCGGGTCTGAGCGGGGTCGAGGCCGAACAGCACGGAGAGGGCGCCGTAGGCCGCGGTGTTCTTGAAGATCGGTTGGCCCAGGGCCCCTCCGACCATCGTCGCGAACGGGAACCCCGCGGAGTGCGGCTCCGCGATGTGGAAGGTGGTGGAATCGTAGATGATGAATCCGTGAGGCGAGAGCTCGGTCTTTCCCATCTCCACCGCCTCGTTGTCGAAGGCGACCAGCACGTCGACCTGCGACTTGACCGCCGCAATCGGGTCCTGGCTCGCGCGAACCGACGAGTCCGCGTGGCCTCCCCGGATCCGGGAAAGCACGTTCCTCGAGGTGTAGACGTAGAGTCCCCGCTTCCGGAAATAACGACCGAGAAGGTCGGAGACGGTGAGCGTGCCGTCACCTCCCTGCCCTCCGATCATGACGCTGACATCGCTGAGCTCGAGCGGAGGCCGGGAGGAACCGGAACCGGATTGTTCGGGCAGAGGAGCGATCTGGGCCGCCGCGGGGGACATTGATTCTCCGTGAACAGGTCGTCGCCGACCTACGGGCTGTTTCAGGTGCGGTCTCTATTTAAGTAATCAGTCAACAAAATTCAGGTCTCGGCAGCAGGACCGAAATCCACGCCCACTGAGGTCAGTTCCCCCGGGCCCGTGCGCCGCCGAAGGCCGAGGCCCCGCCGGAGGGAGAGGGTCCCCCCGAGATCTCTCCCGAAGGGGCACCCACCTCCCTCCGGAGGTAGGGGTCGGCGCGCTGGACGCCGGGGTCTCCGTCGCCTCGGAAGGGCTCGAGGGAGTCGACCACTTGTTTTCACATGGTGGAATGAAAGGCGACGGGTTCCCACGACGCTTCTCGGACCCCGAACTCCCGCTCCGCGGGCCCGGAGTCCGGGGGCTCCCCTACTGACGGAATTCTTTGAGTAGGCTATTTATACACCCCCCAGGTCTCGCGCGCCGCCGGCGCGGGGTGCCGGTCGCGCATGGAATCGACGAACACCGGGTGGTGGCACCGTCACGGCTGGACGTTGGCCATACTTCTCGCCGCCTTCGGGACGGCGTTCGCGATCCGCTCGATCTGGACGTACCCCGTCGTGTCGCAGTGGGGGGCCCTCTTCACCTACGCCGGCGGGTCGGACTCGTACTACCACTCGCGGGTGATGGCGTACATCATCCAGAACCACACCAACCTGGTCTTCGACCCGCTGTTGAACTTCCCGGCGGGAGGGTACAACCCCCGAGAGCCGCTCTTCGACTGGATGAACGCGATCCTCGGGATCGTCTTCGCCCCGTTCTTCGGGGGGAACGCCATCTCGGCGGGCGCTTGGTTCCTCGACCTGGAGGCCCCGCTCTGGGCGGCCCTGGGCGTGTTTCCGGTGTACCTCATCGGCCGCGAGGTCGCGGACCGGCGCACGGGGCTCATCGCGGCGATGATCTTCCCGTTCCTGAGCGCCAACATCGACTCCTCGATCTTCGGGTACGCAAACTACCTCTCATTCTACACGTTCATCGTCCTCGTCGTCGTGTATTCGTACATCCGGACCGTCAAGGCGGTCGGGAGCCGGCGATGGGTGGAGGAATACCGCCACCCCGGACAGTACCTTCCCGCGCTCCGAGCGTTCGCACGTACCGAACGTTCCGCGGTGAAATGGGCGGTCTTCACCGGCGTCTCCCTCGGCGCGCTCGCGCTCGCCTGGCAGGGGTACACGTACGCCGTGGTGGTCATCGCGATCTCCCTCGTCGTCGCGATGGTCATCGAGCGGATCCGGCACGTCGATTCGTTCGGGCTCTACGTCGCGACCGCGATCGTCGGGGCGGTCGGCTTTCCCATGGCGATGCCCTACTACCTCGTCCAGCACCAGTTCGCGACGTGGTTCGACCTGCCGATGTTGGTGTTCTTCGGCGCGCTTGCCTTCCTGCTGCCGTTCCTCCTAATGCGGGACGTCCCCTGGGTCTTCTCGATCCCCTTCCTCATACTCCTCGTCGCCGCTGGGGTCGGCGTCCTGGCGGTCGTGAACCCGACCGACTTCACCAGTCTCATTACCGGGCAGGGCTACTTCGTCAAGACCCTCATCTACTCGACCGTCGCCGAGGCCCAGGCGCCGTCGATCGACCAGCTGGTCATCGGCTACGGGGTCGTGACGTTCTTCCTCGCGTTCGTGGGGTTCGCGATCTTCCTGTACCTGCTCGTCAAGGGGCGGTTCAAGCGCCACCACATCGTTTTCCTCGTCTTCGCGGTCCTCTCCATCTACCTCCCGGTCTCGGCGGCGAAGTTCTTCCTCATCGGCTCGCCGATCTTCGCGCTGCTGCCCGCCGAGGCGATCCGTCGGTTGCTCGACATCGCCGGGTTTGGGGACCTTCGGCGCACCACCGCTTCCCTCTCGGACCGGCGGAGTCAGTTCTCGGCCTTCCGGAAGGCGTTCAAGCCCCGGCACGTCCTCGTGATGGTGCTCGTGCTGGTGCTCGTCCTCCCCAACGTTTGGGTGGCAATCGACGCCGGCATCCCGGGGAACACGAAGGCGTCGTACTCGGCCCAGGTCGGGGCCACGATCCCCCCCTGGCTCCAGCTCAACTCCTCAACCCCCTCGAGCTACTACTTCGGAGCCGCGGGAACGTCGCTCGATACGCCCGACGAGTACGATAGCGCCGGGTACAATTGGCTCGCGCAGCAGGACACGAACCTCCCGGCTCCCCAACGACCGGCCTTCGTCAGCTGGTGGGACTATGGGTTCCAAGCGATCGCTCAGGGCGGACACCCGAGCGTTGCGGACAACTTCCAGCACGGGATCGACCCCGCGGGTCAGTTCCTCCTCTCCCAGAACGAATCTCAGGCGATTGCCGTGCTTGCCACGACCCTCCTGCAGGCCGAGCAGCGCGCGTCTGGGCTCCCGGACCTTCCCGTCGCGCTCAACCGCATCCTCGCGGCGGACGGTCTCAACGTCAACGAACTCCACAACCTGCTCGTCAACACGAGTTCGGACTACGCCCTCGTGGTCGCCCACCCCGAGCGGTACCTTCCCGTCGAACCGAGCAGCCTCACCCACGACAACGCGATGTACCTCGCGATGGCCTACTTCCTGTCCACGTCCCTCCCCCTCAGCGGAGTCGCCAAGCTCTACAACGACCTTCAGGGGTACACCGGCTGGTCGATCCGCTACGCGATGGCCGACGCACGGCTCTTCCCGTTCAGCGGCACGGACACGGGGATCTTCTACGCTCCCGCCGACCTGACCGGCCGCATCATCGATGCGACCGGCATGCCCGAGTCGTTCTTCAACCTCAGCGTCCTCGGGTCGGACGGGAACTACTATCCGTACGGTAAGCTGCCCTCGGGAGTCACTCAGGTCGGTTCCCCGGTCGTGAACTATTACGCCCCGTTCTACGACTCGATGATCTATCGCATCTACATCGGGTACAACGGCACAGACATCGGCCAGAGCGCGGGCATCCCGGGCCTGTCGATGAACTCGACCATCGAGCCCGGTTGGATGCTCCAGCACTTCGAGATCGTCTACAAGACCGCCTACCTCTGCTCGCAGCCCAACTACGCTGGGAGGTGCGTGGCGACGAACGAGCCTACGGCGATCGCAGACGCGAGCCGCGTCAACGGCTCGGCCGACACGCGGGCCTACAGTTACTTCAGTGGCGGCGAGACGATGCTCGAGTACTACCCCGGCCAGACGCTCCTCGGGAACGTCCAGCTTCCCGACGGTTCGCCCGTCGGCGGGGCCCGGGTGACCGTCTACGACGGCTGGGGGATTCCTCACCAGACGGTGCTGACCGCGCCGGACGGGTCGTTCTCTGTCGTCCTCCCGCCGGGCAACGACATCGTGAACGTCACGTCGGGCCCGCTCCAGGGTCTTTCGCAGGCCGGCAGCCTCCTGCTCAAGTCGATGTCGATCGTCGTCCCCGACGCGACCGGCCTCAGCCTCAACGCCCCGAACCTGGTGCAGACGGTCACCGTCGGGGGCGGTTCGGTCCAAGGCTTCGTCTACTGGCGGAACGGGAACACCACCACGTACACTCCCCCCGGGGACACGTTGGTCCCAGGAGCCCAGGTGGTCCTCTGGGGATCGAACCTCATTAGGCACATCGCGACGACCGATGCGAGCGGCGCGTTCGACATCACGAACGTGGCCCCAGGCCTCTACAACTACGACGTCCTCTACGGAGGCCAGAACTACACCCAAACCTCGGTCACGGTCACTCCCGGGTCGAGCGCAAACGCGACCGCCGGCCTTCGACCGGCGCTCGTGAGCGGAACGGTGAGCGATCCGGGCGGGCAGGCGGTGAGCGGTGCTACCGTCACGTTGGGCGGCCCGAGCGGGGTCCTCTCGACCTATACCACGAACTCCACCGGTACGTTCCAGCTTGGGGGCGTCGGGCCGGGCAACTACACCGTCAGCGCGTCGGTCCTGAACTCCGACCTTCGCTCCGCCGGGGTTCCCATCACGATCGCTTCCGGGACGGCCAACCTGAGCGTGAACCTCACCCTCCGCCCCTCGGGGAGCTCGACGTTCGTGCTCACCGCCAACGGCGGGCTCGCCGCAGGCATCCCCGTGCGGTTCACCCCGATCGCGACGTACTCGAACGCCTCGGTCTCCCCGCTCGCCACGCTCTCGAACACATCGAGGAACGCCACGGTTATCGTGAGCTCGGGCACCGGCGCGGTCACGGCCGTTCTCCCCGTCGGGAACTACTCGGTCTACGCGGCCGGCCTCGTGAACGGACAGATGTACACGGGCCTAGGTGCGACCTCGGTCAGCGCCGGCGTCGCCTCTTCCTCCTCGCTGCTGACGCTCTCCCCCGCCCTCCGGCTCTCGGGCACCGTCGCCTCGGTAGGACCCCAGACGACCACGACCAAGACCGCGGTCATCGCCTATTCGCCGGGCGGCGGCGAGGTCGTGACCTGGGCGACGGGAGGGTCGTATGCGTTCTCCCTGCCCGCCGGGACCTACAGCCTCCTCGCCCTCGAAGGGCCCACCGACCAAGCGTCCTCGGTTTCGGTGGCGCTTGTCGGGGTGACGCTGTCCGCCCCTACCTCGGTTCCCCTCTCTCCGGTCGCAGCCCTTCGCGCGGAGTTCACGGTCGGAGCCGTCCTGGCCGGAGGCAGCGTGTATCCCGCGGCCGGGGCCGCTGTTTCCGTCAGCGACGGACCGACCGGCCCCGCGATACCCTCGGTCGCGAACGGCAACGGCTCGGTCGTTCTCTACGTCCCCTCCACGCTCCCGCTTTCGGCGGGTTCCTACTGCGTGCGGTCGGCGGCCCTTGGGTTCACGCCGACCACGATGTGCGACCTCTCCCCGAACGGGCTCGCCTCGCTCACGCTCGTTCCGACCTCGCTCCAACCAGTCTCCGTGACGTTGAACGTCCTCGGCCTCCCGCCCGGGACACCGGTCGAGGTGAATTTCACGGCGGAGAGCGCCACGGCGGTGAACCGAACCCTTTCGGGGGGACCGACCTTCGCGCTCTCCCTGCCGCCTGGGCTCTACGGGGTCGGTGCGCGGGCGGTCATCGGGTCGGGGACGGTCGTCTACCTTCCCTCTAGCACCCTCTCGACCACGATCCCGCTCGGGGCGACGAGTTCCGCACTGACGCTCATCGTCATCCCCGAGGTCAACGCGACCGGGGTCCTTTCCCTGCCCTCGGGCGTGACCGCGACGAGCGTTACGGTCTCTCTCTCGTCACCGATGCTCAACCTCAGCATGAACGGTGCTGTGTTCGAGAGCGTGTTCCGGGCCGCACCGGGGACGTACTCCGCCTACGCCACGGTCACCGTGAAGGGGACCACCTACGCGAGCCTCTCCCGCGTCACGGTCGCCCCCGGTGGGAACGTCACGCCCTCGCTCGTCCTCTCGGGGGCGGCCCCTACCCTCTCGGGCACGCTGGTGACCCCTTCCGGGGCCACGGTTCCCCTCAACGCTACTGTGCATCTCGTCAACCCCGACGGGGCCGTGGCGGTCGCGGGGGCGGTCAACGGGACGTTCTCCCTGCCGCTCAACCCGAGCACGAAGTACGTCGTGTTCGTCAACGGGACGACCGTCACGGCGGGACCGAACGGCAGCTACCTCCAATCGTGGAGCGCGACGGCCGGCGCTTCCTGCTCGGTCGGCTCCGGGAACTCCTCGTGCCCCGTTCCCCTGACCGGAGTCCCTGAGTCGGTGTGGTTCAACGGGACCTTGGTCGTTCCGGGAGTCCCGGGCACCGTACCGGGCACCTTGCGACTGATCGGACCGTACCCCTCCACGAACGCGACCGTACTGACAACCTCCACCGGAACGTTCTCGACGCGTCTCGTCCCGGGCGCCTACTCCCTGTACGCGACGGGGTCCGGATCCGCCCAATCGTTGGCCGCCCTGGTGAGCGTCCTGGCGTTCCCGTCGACCACCGTGGGGTCCGTCTCGGTCACTCTCGTGCCGACCTGGGTGGACACGATCTCGGTCGCTCCCCCGAACGGTGCCGTCAGCGGCCTCGGTCCGGTTACGGTGACAGTCACGAGCTCCCTCGGGGTCCGGGCCGTCTACACGGACCAGGCGATGAACTCCCCGCTCGCGCTCGCCCTGCCGGCCGGCACGTACCTCGTTCAGGCCCAGGCCACCGGGACCCTCGAGGGCGTCGCGACGAACGTGTCGGCGCAGGCGAGCGTGACGGTCCTCAACGGCAACGTGGGAACGGTCCTCTCGCTCGCCTACGCCCCCACGACCGCGGTCACCGGTACCCTGGTCGGGCCCGCTTCGGCGACCGTCAACGCCGGGGGAACTGTCACGTTCTCGTTCTCCGTCCGCAACTCGGGCAACGTTCCCGTCACCATCCACCCCGTGGGCACCCCCTCGTACTGGGCTTTCAACTTCAGCTTCGCGAACCTGACGCTGCTCCCGGGACCGACGGGGACGGTGGTCTCGGGCGAGGTCCGTGTCCTGGTTCCCGCAGGCACGCCGGTCGCCCATCCGGGCCTGACGATCGAGTTCGCCACGGCGAACGGGACGGTCGTCGGTTCGGTCCGCCCGGCGCCGACGGTGAACGTGGTCGGTTACTACGGGGTCGCGGCCGGGCCTTCGACGCTCCCGACCCGAGTGGGGTCGTCGACCGCCAAGGTCCCGTTCTACGTCGACAACACGGGGAACGTCGCGGAGACGGTCGTCGTGACGATCGCGGATTCCGCGCGGCTCGAGGGTCTCGGCTGGGCCAGCAACCTCTCGTCGGGCCTGACCCCGGATCAGGTGGTGAGGTCCCTGGCGGCGGGCGACAACCTCTCCCTGACCGTGAACCTCACCGCGACCTCCTCGATCTTCGTCCCCCCGGGGACGGTGACCGTCACGGTTTCCGTGCTCGAGTCGTCCGGGAGCGTGTCGGCGAGCACGACGCTGAAGGTCCCCATCGCCTCCGTCAGCGCCCGCACTACTAACGGCGTGCCTCCGGTGACGGTCACGGGCCCGGTGCTCGGCGCCGCGCCGAACCTCCCACCGGACTGGCTCGTTCCGCTCCTTTCGTTCGTGCCCGCGATCGCTCTCGTGGTGGGCATCCTCACCTACCGCTGGTGGCGCACGCGGAGGTGGACCCGGCGATGAACGCCCGGCCCGCGGCCCTTCTCGTCCTCGCCCTCCTCCTCGCCCCGGCCGTGCTCGCCACGGTGGGCGCCCTCGCCCCGGCCGCCCGCGCGGCCGGGACGACCGCCGTAACCGGCTCGTTGACCGGGCCGACGATCGTCGCCACGGGGTCGACCACGAAGTACGAGGTCTCCGGCTTCGGGGGTCCGGCCGTCGCGGCGAACGGGACCGTCGTCGGCAACATCACGTTCTACGCGACCGTGGTCGGCTCCAACCTCACCGGCGTGACGCTCCTGCCATCCTCGTCCGCGTTCACCAACAACCAGTCGAAGACCGTGGACCTCGCGGTCGCGAACGCGAGCGAGACGCTCACGATCGATGTGATGGTCTCCTCCGTCTACCAAGGCCAGAACCAGTCGATCAACTTCACCAACACCGTCCACGTAGTCCAGCCGTACGTGATCTCGGCGACCATCGTCGCCTCCTCGACGTGGGTATCGGCGTTCACCGTCCGGGTGACGCTGGACGGCACGGTCATCGGCAACGTGAGCGTACCGGCCCTCCAGGCCGGGGGAACCTACCAGGTCACGTTCGAGTACCCGACCCTCGGGCTGTCCACGGGCGACCACACGTTCGCGATATCGCTCGCCCAGGAGCACGGGCTCGTCACGTTCGCCAACGGGCAGACCCAGTACTCCCAGACCGTCTACGTCACCGGGCCCGGACCGGACTACACGCTCTGGTATGTCGCCGGAATCGTGGCGTTCTTCGGGGCCATCTTTATATTCCTTACCCGGGTGGCCGCGCGCCGGCGGGGCGCGGCGCGCCGCTGACCCACGAAGGACCTCGATCGGATGGCGGCACGAGTCGACCTGCACTGCTCTTCTTGCGGGCGGACCGTGCCCGCCAAGGGGGCGACCCAGTTCCCCTGTCCGAGCTGCGGGGAGACGACCATCGGACGGTGCGCTCGCTGCCGGGACCAGAGCGTGCTGTACCGGTGCGCGAAGTGCGGCTTCGAGGGACCGTAGGAGGCTCCGTGGGCCGGGTCGCGGTCTTGTTCCGGGTGATGCCGCAGGGCGTGGAGACCGACCTCAACGAGGTCGCGAAAGCGGTCCGCGCCGCCCTTCCCGACGGCGTCACGGTCCGGGGCATGCAGGTGAAGGACATCGCCTTCGGCCTACGGTCGCTCCTCGTCGCGGTCGTGATGAACGATACGGGCGGGATCCTCGAATCGACCGAGCGGGCGCTCGCGAAGGTGCCGCACGTGGAGTCGGTGGAAGTGTTGGAGGAAGGGCTCCTCTAGGGGAGCCCGTTCCGGGGCGGCCGTGGACCTCTTCTCGCACGTACTTGTCGCCTACCTGCTGACGTACGGCCTGGTCGGGCCGCAACCCCAGTATCTCGCCGCCGGAGCGCTCGCGGGCGGGCTTCCGGACGCCGACGCGCTCCTCTTCCCGCTCGCCAAGCGTTTCCCGATCCTCCGGCACCACGGGATCACCCACTCGCTCACCGGCGTGACCGTGGTGGCCGTGGTCGGGGCGTTCCTCGCGCCGATGATCCTCCCCGGTTCTCTCCTCATCTATTTCGCGGCGATGGAACTCGGCGGGATCGCCCACATCCTCCAGGACGGGTTCACGCAGTTCGCCGTCCCGCCGCTCCTGCCGTTCTCCGACAAGAGGCTCCACATCGACGCCGACCGGGCGATCAGCTTCGTGACCCTCGTCGTCTCCGTCATCGGGTTCTACGTTCTCCTCGACGTGGAGCGGAACCACGTCGCCCTCAGCGTCTACGTCGCGACCCTATGGGTCCTGACCGCGTTCTTCGTCGCGTATTTCGGCATCCGCCTCGCCGGGCGCGCCGCGATCGGCCGCCATCGGAACATCCTCGGAGAGCGGGCGGAGCCGGTGCCCACCGGGAACCCGTTCTCCTGGCTCCTCCTCTCGGAGACCGTGCGCGACGGCCGCCTGAGAACGACCTGGGCCCGCTACGGGCTCGGTCGGGGCATCGCCGACGGTCCGTTCAGCGTCGAAGGACCGATGGAGCCCGTGCTCCACGCGGGGACGCCGACCTCCGCGACCGAGGCCCTCGAATGGTCGTATCCGCTCGCCCGACACGCAAGCCGCGTCCTCCAGACGACCTACCACTTCGGCGAGGCGTTCGAGGAGGCCGCCGGGACCTGGGTCGCCGTTTGGTACTCCCTCGAGTTCACGATGTTCGGCCGGTCCCCGGCGGTCCGGGTGCGATTCCCGACGCAGGGGGGCCCGGCCGAGGTGCGCTCGACCTTCTATCGACCGGTCCAGCACCCGATCTGAACGAGGCGAACGCGACCGAGCGTCCGGAGGAGGACGCGTTCGGGTCCGAACGAACGGGGGACCCTACTTGTAGGTAGACTGGTGGGTCGTGCCCTCGTCGTCGACGATCGTGATGCATTCCCCTTCGCACTCGAAGAGGCACGCCTCGCACATGATGCAGTCCGGTCCGTGGATCACGGCCGACCTCTCCGCCCGGAACTGGAACTTCGCGGCGACCGCCGGGTCGTCCACGACGTTCGGCCAGTTCTCGCGCGGTTGCATCTCGAAAACGGTCACCGGACAGACATCCCGGCAATGGCTGCAGCCGGTACACTTTTCATGGGCAACTTCCACACTGACCATGGACTTCCCGGAGTCGCACCGACGCGGAATATATTAAGTCGTTTCGTGGAGGACAACCCCGTTCGCCGGCCGGCGGTCGTGCTATCCTGCGACGCGGCTCCCGGTCACGGAATGTCGGCGGGATTCCACAGGCCGACCCGGGGGCCCCCGCGCAGCGCGTCCAAGGCCGCGACCTCGGTCGCGGACAGGGAGAAGTCGAAGACATGGGCGTTCTCGCGGATCCGCTCGCGGTGGACCGATTTTGGGATCTCGAGGATCCCGTGCTCGAGCCCCCAACGGATGAGCACCTGGGCCGGCGTGCGGTGATGCGCCGCCGCGATCGTGAGGATCGTGGGGTCGTCCATCCGTCGGCCCCGCGTCAGTGGCGACCAGGCCTCGAGGCGGATCCCGTGCGAGTCGCAATACCGAAGGAGCTCCGGGTCGAAGACGAACGGGTGGAACTCCACCTGGTCGACGGCCGGAACGACGTCGGAGTGGGTACGCAGTTCCTCGAGGTGCCGGACGGTGTAGTTGCTGACGCCGACCGCCCGGCAGACGCCCTCCCGCTGGAGCTGAGCGAGGGCCTTCCAGGAATCGAGGCGGTCCTGCGGGGAGTTCGCCCGCGGCCAATGGATGAGGTAGAGGTCGATAGGGCCGAGACCGAGCCGCTCGGCGCTCGCCCGACCGGCCTTCAGGGCGGGGTCGAAGCCGTGGTCGGTGTGCCAGAGCTTCGTCGTGACGAACACCTCGTCGCGAGCGAGGCCGCTGTGCCGGACCGCCTCCCCGACATCGGCCTCGTTGCGGTACATCGCGGCCGTGTCGATCGCGCGATAGCCCGCCTCGAGGGCGTACGTCACCGCGTTCCGGGTGACCGAACCCGGTTCTGACTGGAAGACCCCTAGGCCCAGCCACGGGATCTCGGGTCCTTGGTTGAGTCGAACGCGCGAGGCGATCGAGGTGCCGCTCGGGAGGGGCATGGAAGGGCAGAGGGGCGCGGACGTTTATCGTCCGCGACCGGTCGTGGTCGACCCCGGGGCGACCGTGCGGAAGCGGGGAGGGAGACCTCGTTGCGCGAGCCGCTCGTCGTACCGACGGAGCTGCGCCTCGTGCTCGGGGCAGACGGAGAACGCCTGCCACGGAGCGTCGGTCGACGAGCGGTCCGCCCCGGCAGCGTAGAGCTCGATCCGATGGGGCCGATCGTCGCACCCGCCGCCGTCCTCGGACCCGGGGTCACCCACGGTGGGTCGGAAGGCGAAGTCGTACGCCCGCCCCATCTCGCAGAGCGGACGCTGAAAGAGGTGGCTCACGGTATCATCGCCGGGCCCGGGACGGGGCGCTCCCTACAAAACCGTTGGCGCGAAGAGGCGGCCGTTCCTGACCGCCGAGGCTATGACCTTCGCCGCGGCTCGACTCGGGTCGCTCGACGTCCCTTGGGGACCTCGCGGGGCGGCCACGGAGACCGATGCCTATTGCCACCCTCCCGAACGCCTCCCTCCGATACGACGTGGCGGGGATGGGGGACCCGACCGTACTGGTCCACGGCTCCCTCTCCGACGCCCGAATCTGGGAACCGGTTCGTGTGGGGCTCGCGCCATCGCTACGGGTCCTCGTCTACGACCGGCGGGGTCATGGGGAGAGCACCGGTCCGGTCCGGACCCACCCGGTCCGGGACGACGCGACCGACCTCGCGCAGCTCCTCGAAGCGATCGACCTGTTCCCGGCCCACGTGATCGCCCACTCCTACGGCGCGGCCGTCGCCCTGCGACTGGCCACCGACCGACCGGAGATGGTCCGCAGCCTCGTCCTCCACGAGCCGCCGTTCGTCGGCCTTCTCGAGGACGACCCGGCGACCGCTCCCGAGGCCGAGCGACTGTGGACCGCCACGAAGGCGGTGCAGTCCGTCGTACGCGCCGGGCACCCCGACACGGGCGCGCGCGAGATCGCGGACGCGCTCTCGGCGGAGGAGGGAGCCTGGGACCGACTCCGGCCCGAGGTGCAGCGGAGCGTCCTGCGCTACATGGGCCGATGGGCAGAGGAACTGGACGACCCCGAGACGACCCGGCCGAACCGTGCCGACCTCTCTGAGCTGCTGATCCCGGTGCTCCTCACGACCGGGGAGCGAAGTCCTCCCTTTCTGCAACGCATTACGGGCCTCTTGGCCGAACGTCTGCGGAACGCCACCCTCCGGACGCTCCCCGGAGTCGGCCACGTCCCGCACGTGAGCGACCCGGACGTGTTCATCGCCACGGTCCAGGGCTTCCTCGTGGAAAGGAACGTTCCGAGCACCTAACGCCGCTCCCCGACCGGGATGGGAAAGCCCACCTTCCTCGACCGGGCGGACCCCTCGGGGACTTCACCCAGCAGGAGGACGTGCCTATGGCGGAGCCACGGGGGCCGGGGGAAACGTCCGCCGCGCTCGTTGAAAAGGGTGGGTTTTCTACTGCAACGTGCCATCGTCCCCTGGCTCCGATACGGATCAACCCGTGCTTTGCGAAGGCGTAACGGTCGCTCCCTGCTAAGGGGCCCTTCTCAGCATCGGCGCCTCCACGTCGGGTCTTTCCGACCCTCATCGCGAGCACCCCCCACGCGCCATGCGGCGAACCCGTTCGCCGTCGACCGAAGCCCGCGGGGGAATCCGCGTCGACTATCGCGACGCCAGGGTGTTGTGTCAGGCTTCGGCCGTTGGGATCGTACCGACCCGAACTAGCCCTTGGTCAGCGGGTTGCCAAGCACCCAAAAGTGCCGTACCCCGGTGATGGACTCCGGTTCCGATTCTCCGCCCACCAGCCCCTCATCCAACCACTTCTCCAATCGACGGCTAATCTCCGCGATTGCAGCCCCGTCGTCCGGGTCATTTTGAGCGGTCGGTCGTCCATCCGCCGGAGTCAGGCCTCGAGAACGCAGGCTCTTCCAAACCTGGTCTGCGGTCACAGAACCTCCCTTGTGGCGGGCGAGGAACGCAAGAATGAACTCGTCCGCGGCCCCGTCGGCGTCCACGGAACCACAAAACTGTACCTTCATGGGTTGACCTTCCCGCGGAACATGCCATCAAGATATTTCAGCGGGCCGGTGCGGGCCCCGTCGGTCGAGCTCGAGGACCGGGTTCATAGGGACCCGCCCGATCAACGGCGCAAGCGAATTTGTCCGGCGGATAGAGAAGGAGAGCACGAAGATCGCCCCTCGGCGGAGACGGGAGCCCGACACACCCGCCTTAGCACGAGCTCAAGGAGAATCGGGAAGGTCATTTTCAAGGGGAACCGACGGGTGAACGAGCGATCACGAAGACCCAGGGCTCAAAGGGTTGTTCGACTCGAAGGGGTTTCCGGAAAGGCCCTACGCGCCGTGCGGACTTCGGCGGAAGGATCCTTCCCGGTGGTCTCGGTCCGAGGTGGGTGGACGTTTCCAATTACGGAGTGAACCTCGCGAGGATCGACGCGGGCGTGAGGATCGAGGCCGTCGTGGAGACGGTCACTGCCGAGAAGGGAACGGCAGCAACCGTGTTTCCCTCCAAGGTCACCGCTCCGAGGTGCGCCAGCGCCTTGCCGTGCAACGTCGCCCCGGTCGCCATCGAGATCGACTTGTGGGCGATAATGTTCCCGTACACTACCGACGTGGACCCGAGAGTGGCCGAGCTGCCCACCAACCAGTAGATGTTGGCCGCGAGAGCCCCCCCGGCGAGGACGACGTGACGGCCGGAGGTCACGACGAATTTGGACGCGATCTGGAAGACGAAGACCCCTTTGCCGGTGAGCGTCAGCGTCCCTGAGGAGATGGAGAGAGATGACGTGGAGCGGTAGAGTCCTGGGGTGAGGGTCTTCCCGCCGATATTCCCCGCGACCTTGATCGGGCAGTTCGTACGCCCCATGCCGTCGCTGTAAGCCGTGAGCAGAGCCTTTTGGGCCAGAGCCGCGGCGGTGTCGGCCTTGTCGATCTTCCCGGTAACCTTTCCCGGTGGGAAACCCGTAACGGCAGAACCGGGGCTAACTCCGAGATTGCCGTGCACCACCGTGGCGCCGGTGTTGGTGACCGTGGTCCCCGCCAGGACGCGGAAGTTCCCAGCGGCCCCGAGTGGAATCGCGGCCTGGGAGTGGCAGGCGGCCGCCGTGGTAGTAGAGGCAAGGCCATTCGTTCCGGTCGCAGCGGCACTCTGGGTCGTCGTGGTTACGCCCGCGCTCGTTGACGTATTGGACGCACCTTGGGTCAGTCCGACCGCGACTGACATCATCAGGACGGCGATTGCGGCGATGGCAGCTAGCGACGCTATCACTTTTCGGTTCATGTTCTTTCCGATGGACCCGTGATGCTCTGAGGAAGTTGGCGGGAGTAAGAAACTGACCCGGAGGGCATAGTGAAAATGACCCGCCGAACCGACATAGTACTCGCCGAAGTCGGGCCCTCAGGACGGGGCCTCACCCGCCGGAATCGCGGGCTGGTGCGGGGGGAATCCGCCTTGCGCATGCGAAAGTGGCTGGACGTACCGCTATAATTACCGTACCTTAATCCGTATTCAGCAGCCCGAGGTTTTGGACTCCTGTCCTCACAGGACCAATTCATACAGAGCGAGTACGTTGGTGGGCGCGAAGGAAGCCGGTCCCCTCACGGGTACGAATACATGGCAAGAAGGGTCGTTTGCCTAAGCCCCGTTTTCGTCGGCGCACTAAGCGACGGGAGTACGTCCCCGCTGCGAGGTCTGGAATCCTTGCCTCCGGTCGAGCGGTCCCGGCCCGGGGAGCACGCCGCCGGCCTAGCGCGCGTTCAGGGTTCCCTTCGAACCGGAACCTAGGCACCGGGCCGGTTCAAACGTAGACCATTACCTGGCCGCTTTCCACAGCGACCGGAAACGGTCGAAGAGGCTCGCAACGGATCTGGGCCATGATCTGTCCCATCGCGGCCATCATCTCCATCAGTTCCGGGGGAAGTTGCCCGGCCCCGGGCGCGTGCATCTGGGGCTGTCCGCGAACCGTCCCGGTCTCGGCGTCGAACACCGCGGCGTGAAGGGCGCACTTGAGTACGCCGGTCTTGAACGTGCCGATACTCATGGGCGCGGACATATGCCCGCACCGGTCCTCGAACGCACGAATCCCCGAAGAGCCGTGTACCAACAGGACCTTCGCTCCCGCGACCTCGATTCCTTTCATCGTTCCTTGGGGCAGCTCCTTCGCGTCCGCAGCCTTGTACCATCCGGTCATTCGACACACCTACCATCGAAGGGAGCCGGCGGAGGGGATATAACGGAGAAGTGACCGCTACAGGGTCTGCTAACGTCCGCGTTACGGGCACCTGTTGCTTGCCGTCGGCTCCCAGTAAGCCGAGGGGCAGGAGATCGACGGGAGCAGCACCGGGCATGTTCGAGGAGCCGATTTAGCACGACCAGACGGCCGGGGAATGCGCCTCCGCGCGCGCCTCGCGGTCGGGTTGATTGCTCGGTGGCGAGTGAACTATTCATAATAGGGTACGCAGGGATGGCCATTCTCGGGACCCGCGGAAGTTCGGGAATCGACGGAGGGACCAACGACCGTTGACCGCCCTCACGAATCCTCCGAACGGGGGTCGGAACCGCTGACCGCGAACGGGTCACCCGGTTCCCCGACCGTCCGATTTGAGTTCCTGGTCACCCTCGGAATCATTCTCGCCCTCCTGATGGGCGCGCTCGACAACTTCGTCGCGCTTACCGCCCTCCCGACTATCCTCCTGGACTTTGGTCAGCCGAACAGCAGCGGTACGTTCGTGATCAGTGCGTACGTCATCGCCTCTACGACCAGCATCCCTCTCTTTGCCAAGCTGTCGGACCTTTGGAGCCGACGCAACGTGTTCCTCGCCGGCCTCGCGGTGTTCATCGCGGGTTCGGTCCTTTCCGGGCTAAGCCTGAACCTTCCCGACCTCATTCTGTTCCGCGCCATTCAGGGGTTCGGAAGAGGCGGCTTCTTCCCGGTCGGGATCGCGATCGTGGCCGTGGTATTCCCCCCGGAGACCCGCGCCCGAGTGATCGGTGCCCTCTCGGGAGTCTTTGGCATCGCCGTCGTCGCGGGGCCACTCCTGGGCAGCGCCATCGTGACCTATACGACCTGGCGCTGGGTGTTCTACGTGAACATCCCCATCGGTCTCGTCGGATTCGCCCTCATCGCGGTTACTCTGGGACCGCTTCGTCCCGAGCGCGTCCGACGATTCGACCTCGCGGGTGCCGGACTCTTGGCCGGGTGGGTGGGCGCCGTGATGTTCCCCCTCTATCAGATCGCCGATAGCGGTTGGACCTGGACCGACCCTCGGGTAATCGGACTGCTGGGATTCGGGGCGCTCCTGATCGTCGTCTTCCTGATCTGGGAACTCCGTGCGGAAAACCCATTGGTTCCGATTCAGCTCTTCACGCACCGGGTCATGGCGGCGGGAGGCGGGTCGACCTTCTTCATCGGGATGGTGTTCTTCCCCGTCGCGACGTTCCTCACTTTCGTGGTCGGGTTCGCGCTCGTCCCGGGCGCTACCGACACCTCGGAAACGGTCCGGGACATCCTCTACTTTCTCATCATACCCCTCGTTTTCGGAGCCGTTCTGGGCGGACAGCTCCTGACACGGCTCCCTTACCGCGTCGTCGCAGTTCTCGGGCTGATCATCGGGATGATCGGAATGGCCGGCCTGACCGGACTTTCGGCTACGACACCCCTGTGGACCTTCCAGTTCGTCGTAATCCCCGTGGGGGGTCTGGTTCTACCGTTAATCCCCCTCGGCTTCGGGGTCGGACTGACCTTCCCGGTCTACTTGCTCGCCGCTCAGAGCCAGGTGGCAAAGGCGGATGTCGGGGAAGCAGGAGGGTTGATCCAATTCCTCCAATCGTTAGGCGGCGCGGTAGGGTTGTCGGTGCTGGCTTCGTTCCAGCAGACCCAATTCACATCGCTCGACCCTTCTCCCAGCGCCGCGTGCTCGACGGGGAACCCTCCGTTCCCACTGTGTGCGAGTTACCTAGCTTCGTTCAGGGGCTCGCTCATCACCTCGTACGACCAGACGTTCATGGTAATGTTCGGGTTGCTCGCCGTCGCGTTCGTCTTCGTGCTATTCCTCCGAGGGCGCCTGCCCAAGGCACCTCCACGCAGGGATTCCACTTCCGTCGCGGACCCGGGGTCAACCGAGCCGGCACCGGAATCGGCCCCGGGTCCGTTCGCGTAGGGCGGAGAGACCCACGGAAGGAGTTGGGCGCACCTGCGCTTACGGGTTTAGAGTAGCGGGCGTTCCGCCGAGGAAAGACCCCCTCCCGGGCGGGTGGCGGGCCGGTTTCATGTCCGAGAAAAGTGGTTTGGCCGAGGACAAGTACTCTAGGCGACTAACGAGGACCCCGCGCTCCTCGTGGTCGGTCATCGAACGCGCGCGCCTTCCAAGAAGCTCGGACGGAGTGAACTCGGCGCGGTGTTCTCCGAACTATCCTTGGTGGAAGGCTGGTGTAAAACGCCGAATAGTACTGGGGGATAGCACGCCATCTCCGGGTTTGTGGAGCTCGATTGATGAACGGCCAGCTGTTCGTGACCGGAATCTTGCTCGGTGCGGCTGCAGCAATCGAGTTGGCCTGGACTTATCTGAATCCCCAGTCGGCGCGAAGGGAGAAGAGACGGATTCGGAACCTCACTCATCAAGCACGGGACGCGGGTTTGCGAGGTCGATACAAATTTGAGTACGGCCGGTCCAGATCGGGGGGGACCGGACGGCACGGGACCTACGAACCAGTAGACGACGAAGACCGTGCGTTGTTCGCCGCGGTCGGCTCGAGAATCGAGGGCGAGTCCGCGCACTTCGCGACCGAGGCGTTGTGGACCGACGAGAGACTCGCCTGGGTCGGAGTCCCCCTGCTTGTCATCGGTGCCGCAATCTGCGCAGTCTCCATACTCGGGTAAGATATACTTTCCTGACCCCGGCGGTCGGACCGGGTGGGTTTCCGTACGGGGCGCGACGTGACCGTGTCCTCGCGCGCTCCTCGCGGTCGGGTCATCGGTCGCGCGCGCCCCATATCAAGGTCGCGGCGGCCGCCGTCCCCTCGCTCGGATCCGAATCAATCCCGGCGTCCGGAAAGGAGTGGGTTTTGGACGGGGTATCTCCGCCACCATCCTGCTGCTCGCCCTTCCTCTTTTTGTCTCCGAACAAACTACCCCCAAAGCGACCCGGAAGATGACCCCCAAGGCCCTCACTGCCGCCCAGGTCCAGAAATCCGCCATCGTCATCGACACCCACGCCGACACTCCGCAGCGCTTTGTGGGCGAGCATTTCGACCTTGCCGATCCGCTGAACGGCGGCAACCTCAACCTCGACTCCATTCACAAGGGCAACCTGGGCGCGGAGTTCTTTTCCATCTGGGTCGAGCCCACGTTTTACAAGGGGCAGTACGCCCGCCGCACGCTGGAGCTGATCGACTCCGTCAAGCACCAAGTGGCTAAACATCCTGACCAGATTGTCTTTGTAGCCACCCCCGAGGGCATCGAGCATGCCCATCGGGCACGCAAATTCGCGGCCTTGATGGGCATCGAGGGCGGCCACTCGATTGAAAACTCGCTCGCCCTGCTGCGCCAGTACTATGCCCTCGGCGTGCGCTACATGACCCTCACCTGGTCGAATTCGAACGACTGGGCCGACTCCTCCGGCGATATCGACGACAAGACCGTCCCGCACACCAAGGAGGGCCTGACCAAGTTCGGCAAGGACGTGGTCTACGAGATGAACCGGCTGGGCATGATGGTGGACGTCTCGCACGTCTCCGACCACACCTTCTACCGCACGCTGGTAATCAGCCGCGCCCCGGTCATCGCCTCCCACTCCGGGGCGCGCGCCCTATGCAACCATCCCCGCAACATGACCGACACCATGCTCCGCGCCGTGGCCAACTCCGGTGGACCCAAATCGAAGGGCGGTGTGGTCCAGGTCAACTTCTTCTCCGGTTTCGTCTCCCAGGCCTATCGGAACGCTATGAAGGCGTTAACGCCTGAAGAAGACAAAGCCGTCACAGACGCCAAGGATAACGCCAAAGCCGAGGGCCGCGAGTTTACCTACGTCGACAAAGAAAAGATCCAGCGCAGCTATATGGACAGGATTCCCCGCCCGCCGCTCTCGATGCTTATCGACCACATCGACCACATCGCCAAGGTGGCGGGCGTCGACCACGTCGGCCTGGGCTCAGACTTCGACGGCGTCAGCGGCCAGTTGCCGGAGGGCCTTGACTCGCCCGCCGACCTGCCCAAGATCACGCAGGCCCTGCTCGACCGCGCCTACTCCGGCGAAGACTGCCGCAAGATTCTGGGCGGCAACCTGTTGCGGGTCTTCCGCGAGGTTGAGGTCGTATCGAAAGAACTGCAAGCCGAAGACCGCTTCCGTTAGATTAAGCCCCGGACCGCGGGCCTCACGCGCGGACAGGTCCGAACTGGTAGAGTTCTCCCGCGGCCTCGCGCGCTGATTGCGATCCTCCATCGGTCGCGCGCGTCCCACATCAAGGTCGCGGCGGCCTGCGTCCGCAACTCCCTCGTCCGGATTCGCGTCAATCTTCGCGTCCGCTAAGGGGTGCCTTCTGTGAGAATAGGTAGAGGTCATGAATGAGGACGGCTCACTGCAGCGTGGCTGCCACAGTCGGGACCGCTGAAGAGCCGATGTACATCCGTCCGTTTGAACCAAGGGACGAGGGACCCGTCGTCGCGCTCTGGGATCGATGCGGGTTGGTCCGGCCCCAGAACGATCCGCACGAAGACATTCGACGGAAGCTGGAGGTCCGCCCCGACCTGTTCTTAGTAGGCTTGGTCGGCGTCCAACTCGTCGCGACCGTGATGGCGGGGTACGAAGGACATCGAGGGTGGCTCAACTACTTGGCAGTCGACCCTCGGTATCAACGGAAGGGCTTGGGAAGAGACATCGTCAACGCGGCAGAGCGTCTGCTGCGCGACTCAGGGTGCCCGAAAATCAACTTGCAGGTTCGAACCTCCAATCAGCGTGCACTGGAGTTCTACCGTAGAATCGGCTACACAACCGATGATGTAGCCAGCTTGGGCAAGCGCCTCGTGCACGACGATCGACTCGACTGATGGGCCGCGCAGGGGCGCCGGTCCTGAACCACCGTGTCGGAAAGGGTAGGTTTTCGGATGGGGAGCGGTGTCTCCCTCCGTGCGTCCCCCGCGCTCCCCGCGGTCGGTCATCGAACGCGGGTGCCGTTCGTTAGTCCAGCGACGCTTCTCGGCCAGTTCAGCGAGGCTGAGTAAACCGAGCGAGCCGCTGTACCTGATCCGAAGTCAGTCTGTATCGTTGAGATCCCCACCTGCCTAGGTTCACTTCGACCCAGTCGGGGCCCACCCAATTGACTGCTCCCCACTTCACTGTCACCTTGTAGAGCGGGAAGACCATGCGGAGTCCCACCGGGGAGATTCCAAGCCGTCCCACCATAGGAAACCGTCTCGGATTGAAGAGGTACAAGAAGAGAAACAAGGGTACGAGCAGGCACCACGTGAGCACGTTCATGAGCCAGAACGGAACGGGGGAAGCAGACAGAACGCCTGCCAAGGCCAGGCTATTCAAGACGGAGGCCAGGAACAGCAGGGAGGCCACCCCCAAGAGCACCCCCATTATGAGGCTGTACCGCGCCAAGCGAATGGCGTCCCCGTCCACCCATTCCCACGGTGGCCCGTCGGGCATCACGCGTCCTCACTCATCGAATACTCCGCCGAACCATTAACCCAGCGGAGAACTCGGGGCGCCCATGAGGGATAGGTTTTCGGGACGATCACGGTTCGATACCGATCTTCCCTTGACGCCGCGCGCTCCTCGCGGTCGGTAATCGACCGCGCGCGCATCCCATCCTCCGGTCCCCTTGCGATGTAGTGACGGAGTGATTTGCAGGAGAAGGCGGTCCCCGGGATCCAGGCCGAAGTTCGATCGCCGTCGCCCCCCGATTCGAGGAGGTCACAGTCCAACGCCAGGTGCCGTCCCGAGCAAATGGCCGATCAAGTATCCCGCAAAGCCCCCCGCAAGTCCGATTCCAACCAACTGGAGCCCGTTCTGCCACCAGCCCCCAATGGTGATCTTGGACTCGTACCAGCCGATGCCGAACAGGGCCGCCGCGCTGGCCACGATGGCGAGAATGGCGCCCAGAAACACGTTGGTTCCCACGAAGAAGAACGGCACCAATGGAATACCGTGGCCAAAGATGGTAGCACCGCCCACTAGCAATCCGCTCTTTCGAGGGGCGCTGGGTGCGACCGGGGCAAGCTTGAGTTCGAAGGCGAGCATCAGTTCTACCATCGCCTTTGGGTTTGCCTCGATCTGAGCGAGGAGACCTTCGAGGTCCTTGCCCCGGTAGCCCCAGCCGGAAAGGATTCTGCGCACGTCCTCGCGCTCTTCATCCGGTGTGTCGCGCAGCTCGCGCATCTCCCGGGTCGACTCGGCGAGATAGACTCGTCGTCGAGCCCGAGTGGAGGTGTAGGCGACCATCCCCATCGCGATGGATTCCGCGGCGAGGGCCGCGAGCGTCGCGATGATAATCAGTCGGATGTTGTTGGTCGCGGCGGAGAGTCCAAGGATGATCCCGAGAACGTTGACAATCCCGTCCTCGCTACCCAGGATGAAGTCCGACAAAAACGACGGACGAGCATGTGCTTCGGTCACCTCAATCGCAGCGTTTACCATCTCTCGCCTCCTCCGCCACAGACCAGCGTCGCTGTGAGCTCGATGCCGGGATTCGTTCCTTGCAGAGGCGGTGAATAGTTAGGGTTGTTGAACGTCGCCTTAGAGCTCGCGACCGCGCCGGGCTGCTGCCCCCGCCTGTCCCCGGGCTGAAGAATATAAGAGCGCGGTATCGGCGGTCCAGAGAACATCAAGGCTCGCACCGAGGAGACATGAGATTCTCCGTCCTCCTCTCGAATCGTGTCCCTTGGCAAAGCGGAGGGCCTTGTTTCGAACGTCGTCAGAACGCCCCGCGCGCTCCTCGCGGTCCCGCCATCGACCGCGAGGAGGGGTGGGTTGTGTCGTCGCTTGGGCTCGTGGTCCGCCCGGGGTTCGCTTGACCTTCCTCAAAAGGAGGAGAGGGCAGGGAGTAACGGCAGAAGGAAATACACTGCCCCTACCACGATTCCGCACGACACCACGAGGGGCATCCAGTTCGTGTTCTTGCGAAGTGCCGACAGCGGCTCGAAGGCGAGGAAGAACAGGAGGGCCGCGAGGACGACGAGCACCGCCTGAGCGACGAAGGGGAGAGGGAATAGTGTCCGAGTGAGAGGTCCCAGGAAGGGGAACGATCCACCGTCGACGGCGACATGGCCCACTGTAGCGCCCACAGCGATCAGCGCGGCGGGTCGGCCCCTGATCAGGTACAGGAGAATGCCCACAAGCATTACGAAGAAGAGGTCGTGTGCCGAGCGCGGAGTCACCGTCGGGAGGTAGTAACCGAACACGTGGTCAACGTCGAGACCGAGCGCGAGCAGTGGCGCCAACCAAAGGGCTCCCCGTCGCCGGGTCGGAAGAACAAGAGCGAACGCCGTCGCGAGGTGCCAGAATGCGTCCGTGGCGTTTCGGGCCACACCGGGAGCCCGCGGAGCGGCCAGCGGGTTGCCGAGGAGGAGCTCGACCTGGATGGCGAAGGCCACGAACCCAACGACCGCCGCGACGTAGACCAGGAGCGTAAGGAGGCCGTATCGCGTGGTGAATCCGGGCGCGGAGGGGAGGAGGCGTCCGAATCGACCCAGGAGTCGGGTTAAGGAGGAAGCTTGGAAGTCTCCGGTCATCGGGTTCGGCACCGCGCTTCCAAGTCGCGGGGCCCGGGAATAGATTAGCCCATCGTGGAAGGGTCGCAGGGAGGATACAGCGAGGGTTCTTCGGACCGCCGACAGGGGGCAGCTTACCTATCTCCCCGCCCCCGCTTCGTCCGCTCCGACCCCTTTCAACGGAGGGGATTCTCTAACCCCCCACGGGTTTTCGAACGGGCAGGAACAGGGCGTATCGGCGTACCTCGGGCAGTAGTCTTTCTCCGTCTTCTTCAGGCAAAACCGGCGAGAGTCTTGGGTGGGAGCTTACGGACCCAGCTTCTGCCCACAGTTCGGGCAGAAGGGGAACCGTCCCACGACGTAGACCCTCAGGCATTGCCGGCAGGCGACCATGGGAGCGGAGGCTCCCGGCGGGGTAGGGAATCCGAAGGCGGGTCCGTAGTTGAGCGGCGCAATCTGTTGCTCGCGGACGGCGTCCCCGAGCTTCAGGTAGCCCACCAGATACAGGACCCCGGGGATCAGCCCGAGGAACAGCGAAAGGATCCCGATGACGAGCGTCGGGGCTTGGGCCTCTTGGTACTGCCCCCGTTGAATCCGAAGGTACGAGTACTCGTACGCGCAGAAGAGAAAGAGGAGCGAGATTGCGCCGACCACTCCGGCGACGAGCGCGACCACCCACGCGACCCGGAGCAAGTGATATGCGGTGACTCCGAAGAGGAGCAAGAGCAGGGCGATCACGATCACCGCTCCGAGGACCTGGAGGATGAGCGCGACCAGCACGAGGGTCTCGGCACTCCCCGCCGAGGGAGGACGGTTCGGAGCGGCCGAGTAGGATGCGGGAACGGGAGAGCCGGTGTTCGACATGTTCGACCTAACCTCGGGCGGAGGGGTGAGGAGTTGGTCAACCCGGGCTGACGCGGCCGACGAGCTCAAAGGGCCCTCCACACTGAGGGGAGGTATGGATCGGAAGGAGAGCTCCTCGATTGTCGAGACCCTTCGGCGAGAGCAAGCGAATGCCGTCCAGCTGTATCTTCAGTACAAGGGGTATCACTGGAACGTCTCGGGACCGTCGTTCCACGACCTCCATCTCTTGTTCGATGCGCACGCGACGCAGGTCTTCGAGATGATCGATGAGCTCGCAGAGCGCCAGAGGATCCTCGGGGCACCGGCGGGGTACACCCTGGAGGCACTACGGCAAGCCTCGAACCTCGTGGTCGAGGAGAAGCTCCCTCCGACCCCCCGAGAGATGGTGGAGCACCTCGTCGCTTCGCACCGCCGCGTGATGGGCGGGCTCAAGAAGGGCTTCGAGCTCGCGGACCGATTGGGAGACCCGGGAACCGCGGACCTGTTCGCGCGGTTCGTCCAGGTCCATGAGAAGATGGAATGGTTCCTCCGAGAGCTCCTCGAGAACCCCGCCCCTCGGTGAGGGAGTCGGTCCTGGATCGGTCCCTTCCGCGGGGAAAGGGCCTCCCGCTCCGCGGGAGGGTAACGGCGAGTTCGATCAGCGCGGTGGCCGCTCGAGGCCCCCGAAGAACGGGGCCCGTGGGTCCATGACCGCATTCCCCAGCCATTGCCCCCCGTCGACGGCGAGAACCTGCCCCGTGATGTAGCTCGCCCGGGGACTCGCGAGGAAGCGGACCGCCTCGGCGACTTCCTGGGGAGTTCCGAACCGTCCGAGCGGGATCGCGCCCGTCACGGACTTCTCGATGGACCCCGAAACCCAGAGCCGTTCGTCCGACGCCTCGGTATGCACCGGCCCCGGAGCGACGGCGTTGACCCGGATCCCAAAGCGAGCCCACTCGACGGCGAGGGTCCGGGTGAGGGCGAGCACCCCCGCCTTCGCCGATGCGGAATGCGCGGTGCCGGGACCCGCCAATCCCGCGTACGACGCGAGGATGTTCACGATCGCCGGCGTCGGGGACCGTTGCAGCAGTGGCAGCGCCGCCTTCGAGCAGAAGAACGTTCCGTCGAGGACGACGCCGATCACCGCCCTCCAGCCGTTCGTCGTGATCTTCTCGGCCGGAGCGACGAAGTTGCCCGCGGCATTGTTCACCAGGACGTCGAGGCGTCCGTATTCGTCGCGGACCACCCCGATGAGGTGGTCGACCTGTTCCGGGATCCTCACATCGGTGGGGACCTCGACCACCCGCGCACCGTGGCCTCGAAGCTCGCCGGCGCCCGCGGAGAGATGCTCGGCCGAACGGCTCGCGATCGCGAGGTTGAACCCGTCGTCGGCGAGCGCGACGCCAATGGCCCGGCCAATCCCAGTTCCGCCGCCCGTGATCAGGGCGACGGGTCTCGCGTCGGGACGTTGGGAGGTGGCTGCGGTCACGAAGAAGACGGAATCCGGGCCCCTTAAGAACCTAACCGGGGGGGTCCCGAGGTCCGCGACGCCTTGCGAACACGACGGAACGTCGTCCCGCGACTACTCCTTCGAGGTGAGCGCGGCCGAACGTGCCGCCTCCAGGCCCCCGGGAGGAAGGCCGAACCCGAGGGCGCCTTCCACACGGAACACGGAGCGCCCTTCTCGAAACACGACGACCGTCGGGACGACCTCGATGCAGAAATCTTCCCATAGAGGGCTCTCCTCCGACGTGACGTCGCCCACGGCCGTTCGGAAGGATTTCTTTCCGTTCAGGGCCGAGAACTGCGGAAGGAACCGCTGACAGAACGGGCACCAATCCGCGAGAAAGGCCACGACCCACGTCCCCTCCCGGAGCAGTCGGTCCTTGCGGAACGCATCGGCCGGCAGCTTCTCCATCGACCCTCGGGCAGTGGCCTTCAGGTCCTCCCCGACGGCGCCGCCCGCCGATGTCGGGTCCCCTAAAGAGGAGGACGGTGGGGTCGGAGCCGACGTCCTGCTCCGCCGACCCGGACGCCATCGTCGGTCCAGAACTCGGAGATGTACCGCGAAGGGGTCCGGTCGAACTCCGCGGGGAGCGGGCGGCGAGGAGCGGGCCGACCGGTGAACTTCGAACGACCCGCGACCACGACGACCGGGACTCCGGATCTCGACGCCGCCCTTGCCAGACTCCTCGTCCCGACCTTGTGAACTACGGACCGGTCGGAGAAGACCGCGTCCGCCCCGATGAGGACGAGGTCAGCGGTTGCCACGGTCGTGGGCCCCGCTCGGTCGGGTATCACCCGTGCCGACAGGCCCGCCCGACGGAGGTCCTTGGCGAAGGGACGCCCCTCCGCCCCCGGTAGGCTTTCGAGAACCGTGACCCGCGTCGGACGACGCGACCGGGCGAGCGCGGAGAGGGCGAGGAGGACCGTTTGGCTCCGGCTCAGCGTGACAACGTGGTTGGCGTCCTTCGGAAACCGTCGTCGGACCGTCCGGATCAGGCGGGGTGTCTCGGCTCGCATCCGGGCCCGCTCGCGTCGGATCCATGCATGGGCGGTCCTGACCAGATCCTCCCGGGCGCCCGACCTCGCCATCCGGCGCCACTCGTCGGCCCAGCGCAGGAAGGGGCCCATCGCGGGCTGAGCCTCCTCGAGGGCCCGCGCGACCCGCCGAAAGGTGGAACGGAGCGAGACCTCCGGTCGGCGGGCCCATCCGTCGAGGAGCTCCGCGAGGGTCCGGAGCGCCTCGGCGGCGAGCGCTCGTGCGCCGTGGCTCCGGTCGGCACGGATCCGGCCGAACGCCGCCGTCACCCCGCTGCGCGCCTCGTCCCCTCGTCGTGACCGGTTCCCCGCCATCCCCGACTTCCGCGACGACCCCCGTTGTATTGAACCCGGCGAGTCTCCCCGTCGGCGAGGTCGACGATGTCCTGGCGTGTCCCGACGGAAGCGAAGAGCGATCGCGTGTTTCCGGGTCCGATCCGGGGCAGGGTGGAGAACCACCGATTCTCGAGCCGGGTTCTCGAGGGAAATCCCTGGGGAGACCCGGTGGAACGCGACCTCCCCGTGTACCTGCCTCCCTCCGGCAAGTCCGAAGGGCTCCCCTTGATCGTCCTGCTCACCGGCTACACCGGTGCCGGTTGGATGCATTTCCAGCGGCCGAGGTACCTCACCGACACGATCACGGGTCGCCTCGACCGACTGATACGGCGCCGGCTCGCGCCCGAGGCCGTGATGGTCGGGCCGGACTGTCTCACCACTCTCGGGGGAAGCCAGTACGTCAACTCGTCGGCCACCGGTCGGTACGAGGACTACGTGATCAACGAGGTCCTCCCTTTCGTTCGGGAGCGGTACCGGACCGGACCCACCGCCGTGATGGGCACCTCGAGCGGGGGGTACGGCGCGATGGCGCTCGCCCTGCGGCACCCCGATGCCTTCCGGGCCGCGGGGTCGAACGCCGGGGACGCGTACTTCGAGTACTGCTACTCCCCCGACTTCCCAATCGCGTTCCGAGAGATCCGCAAGGCCGGCGGCCCCGAGAAGCTCCTCGAGAAGGTGCTCCACGAGCCCGTGAGCGGGTTCGGGCCTCACCAACCGGAGATCCAGGCCCTCGAGGTGATGGGTTACGCCTCGTGCTACTCGCCGATCGACGCGGAGCCCGGACGCTTCGACCTCCCGTTCGACCTCGAGACCGGGGCGATCCGTCCGGAGGTCTGGGCGAAGTGGCTCGCCCGGGACCCGGTTCGCATGGTCTCCGAGGAGCGGTACCGCGACGCGGCCCGGAAGCTCGCCTACTTCTACGTCGACGGTGGGACCCGGGACGAGTACTCGCTCGACATCGGGGCGCGCATCTTCGCCCACGAGGCCCGGCGTGCGGGGGCGCACGTCGACCTCGAGGAGTTCGACGGGGTCCACGGCGACGGGGGCCCGCGGTACGAGGTCATGATCCCCCGGTTGCTCGCGGCGCTCGGTTTCCCGGCCCCGTAGCAGCCGCCAGCACCCGTTTTGTACCCCGGGCCGTTGGTGCGTTCCGGACCGCCGAGCCGGCGGTAGCGGGAACCCCATGATACGTGACGGCCAGATGGTGTGCGACGCCTGTCAGAAGCCCATCACCCGGATCACCGAGGTTCCGGCCGAGGGTTGGCCGAAGATGCACAACCTCTGCTCCACGTGCTTCACCGACCTCAAGAAGCAGGCGGTCCCGCGAGGCTAGGCCGTAGGCCTCTCGTCGCTACGACGAATGCGTCGCCGGGGAGTCGGGGCCTTCGAACGGTGCGAGGGTCTCCACCGCCTCGTCCTCGAACCAGGCGAGGACGATGAAGTACCAGGACAGGACGACGAGGAGCAGCAGCTCGGGGAGGTCCATCGCGTCGGGGGCGACGACGACCGCGCCCGCCTCAAGGTGACGACCCTCTCGGGCCGGCTCCACGTGGAGGACCTCCTTCCCGGCCGACGAGGTCACCTGCCACGCCGGGATCAGAACGCCGGCCCGATGGAACCGGTACGACCGACCGCCGGGCAGGTCGATCTGGTGATGGTTGAGGTGGACGGAGAGGCGAGCCCGGACGGCGTCGCCCGAGCGGACGGTGATGTGAGGGTTGAGGAAGCCCCCGCGCTTAAGGGTCCACTCGTCCGACGAGCTCCGCGCGGTGGCGAGCGACCCCTCCTTATGCCTCCACTCGAGGGTCGCCGCGGTCGAATCGCCCGATAGGAGGGAGAAGGCGACCGGGTGGTCCCGGTTTCGCAGCCATCGGAAGGCCGAGCGGTCGACGGAGGCGAGCGGCGTGAGCGCCATCGGCCACCCACACCCCACCGGGGGGATTTAACCGAGAGCGGAGGAGACGGCGCTCCCGACCCCGGGTTTCCCCGCCGAGCATCCCGAAGAGGAAGGCGGGGCCCCGCCCCCCCCGAGCCGGATACGATCGCGCCCCCGCTCCCGGGGGGTCGTCGTGGGGTCTTGCCGGTGGGGTGGGCCCTCCCGAACGCCTAAGCCCTAGCGCGGTTGCCCGGACGATGGTCCGAAGGTCACCTACCGCATCGTCCCGGCGAGAGTTCGACCGCGAAGCCCCTGACTACGACCGGGCCGCGCGCGCGTCGATGCCCGGGTACATCGACCTCCATCGCACGCTTCTCGGAGGGATCCCGTACATCCCCACCCGAGCGTTTCGGATCCTCGAGCTCGGGGTCGGGACCGGAACCCTGAGCTCGCTCGTCCTGGCGGAGTTCCCGCACGCCCGGCTGACCGGGGTCGACCTCTCCCCCCGGATGATCGCCCGGGCCCGCGCGAAGCTCCGTCCGTTCCGCGACCGGGTGGAGCTGGTCGCCGGCGACCTCGGGGAGTTCGAGGAGCGACCGTACGATGCAGTCGTCTCGGCGCTCGCGGTCCATCACCTCACGGACCCGCAGAAGTGGCGGCTCTTCCGTCGGGTGTGCCGATGTCTTTCCCCGGGAGGCTACTTCGGGGACGCGGACGACCACCTCGCAGAGGATCCGACGTTCGACACCCGCTGGGCCCAGATCGCATCGTCCACTTCGGTCGGTGGCCGGAAGAGGGCCCCCGGATGGAACAGCCCGCAGGCGGTCTGGCACGAGCACGAGCGGTTCGACCATCCGTCCACCCTCTCGGCCGAGGTCGCAGCGCTCGAACGAGCGGGGTTCTCGCACGTTGGTGTTCCCTGGCGGTTCTTCGGTCAGGCGGTCGTTTGGGCCTACAAGTGAGACCGCCTTCCCCACCGACCGGGACCTAGACCAGCCCCGCGCAAAACGGCATTCCGGGTCGCTGGCCCGCGGACTCCCAGCAGGAGTCGTGGGAGGAGCCCGGGTCGGGTTCGCATTGGCCCGGGCACAGCGGGGAAACCTTTTCTTACGACCACGGCGTCCAACGGTCGTGGCCGGGATGGGGTAGTTTGGCCTATCCTGGGGGACTGTGGATCCCTCGACCCGGGTTCAAAGCGACGCGGGGCCCTCCCCCGCATCGTGAGACTCTCGGTCCCGGCCCTACGACTGGCTCGACCGACCCGTCTTCTTCCGGGCGGTCGAGGTCCGCGTCTTCGCGGCGAGCTTCGGGAGGGCGGCGGGCAGGTCCGATAGGCTGTACTCCGACCACGCGGCCCCCCACTTCTTGAGGTCGGCCGGCGTCAGGGTCCAGCCGGCCAGTCGAGAGGCCCTCGCGACCGGGGTCACCCCCGGCACGGAGAGCGCGGCTTCCATGTCGAACCGGGAGTCTCCGACGAGGAACATCGGGACCCCGGGGTATCGCCGGCGGTACTCGGAGAGGTGCTCGCGCTTGGTCCCATCGCCCGACCCCAGGACCTCCTCGAACCAGAACCGGAGGCCTTCCCGCTCGAGGATCAGGTCGGCCATCTCGGTCTCCGCTCCCGTGGCCACCACGAGCGTCCAGCGTTCGCGGTCCAGCGTGTTCAGGAGCTTCGGGACCTCGGGGAACGGGTGGGCCTTCGCGTACGCTTCGGTGACCTTGCGTTGATGGAACGTCCGCGCCGTGCTCGCTCGCAGAGGGAGGGGAGCCTTGGGATAGAGCTGGGCCAACTGAGCTTCGAACGGCATCCCGGTCGTCGCGAGGTAGTGGACCCGGGCCTCCTCTTCGGGGGTCCCGAACGCGTGGGCCATCACGTTGGCCGCGACGACGCTGATGAGGGCGATGTCATCGAGGATGGTGCCGTCAAGGTCGAAGACGACCACGCCCCGTCCCACGGTCCGAGGCGAGGCAACCTCCCGCGGCCCGCGCACCGGTCGGGAGACCTCGGCGAACTGGCTCGTCGCCGGGATCATCGGAAGGTCGAGGTCGGCGGGCGCCGCGTCGGGCCGTGGGTTCCCCGCTGGGGGAACCCCTTCGGGAGCCGGCATCGCGCCGGCCAGCCCGGCGGCCTCTTTAAGATGGTGAGCGAACGGTCGGGCTAATAGCACGGTGCGCCTCACGTTCTGAGGGCGACCCCCGCGAGGATTTCCATGCATCCGAGCCACGCTATCCGAGGCCGGTCGAGCCAGCTGCTGGCCGGCCGCCGAATCGTGATCGGAGTCTCGGGCTCGATCGCCGCCATCGAGCTCCCGAAGGTGATCCGGGAGCTGATTCGTCACGGCGCCGACGTGCGGGCGGTGATGAGCCCCGAGGCGATGCGCCTCGTCACTCCCGAGACCCTCGAGTTCGCGACCGGCCACCCTCCCATCACTCAGCTCACCGGGAACGTCGAGCACGTCACGTTGCTGGGACCCGGCGCGGACCGGGCGGACCTCTACCTCGTCGCCCCCGCGACGGCGAACACGATCTCGAAGATCGCCCACGGGATCGACGACACCCCGGTCACCTCGTGCGCCTCGGTCGCGCTCGGGGGAGGCGTGCCCATGCTGCTCGCCCCGGCGATGCACAGCCACATGGGAGTAAACCCGGCCGTGAAGGAGAACCTCGAAAAGCTCCGCGCGTGGGGGGTCGGGATCGTCCCCGGCGTGTCCGCCGAGGGCGAAGAGAAGATCGCCTCACCCGAGGAGGTCGCGGCGGCCGTGTTGCATCGCCTCGGCTCCGGCCCGTGGGCCGGCCGCCGCGTGATCATCATCGGAGGGGCCGCCCGCGAGGCGATCGACGAGGTCCGGTCGGTGACGAACGAGAGCTCGGGAACGACCGCGCTCGCGCTGGCGAATCAGGCGTACTATCGAGGGGCCGAGGTCGAGCTCTGGGCGGGAGCCCTGCAGGTAGCGGTCCCGTCGTGGATACGGACGACCTCGTGGCGGGGGGTCGGGGACCTTCTCTCGCTCGCTCGCCGTCGCCGGTCGGAGCTCGGCGACGCCGCGGCCGTCATCGTCCCGGCGGCGCTCTCGGACTTCACCCTCGAGCGACGGCCGGGGAAGATCCCGTCCCGCGAGCACGAGAGCCTGACCCTCACGCTTCGTCGGGCCCCCAAGGTGCTGCCCGAGCTCCGGCGGATGGCCCCGCCGCCCGCTCGCCTCGTCGCGTTCAAGCTGGAGTCGGGCATGGCCCCGACCCAACTCGAGGAGGAGGGCCGTCGTCTCGCCCGCGAGACCGGCGCGGACTGGGTGGTCGCGAACGACGTCGCCTCCATGGGTTCTCCCGAGACGAGCGCCCTCGTGCTGCCTCCGTCGGGCGGTCGCCACTGGATCCGCGGACCCAAGGCCGACTTTGCGGGCAAGCTTCTCGACGACCTGGGCCGAGACCTGGCGAACCTCTCGGCGAGCCCGGTCCCTCCGGCCCACCGGACCCGGCGCGCCGGGCGCCATCGGTCCCGGGATCATTGACCTCGGACTGGGAGCGGGCGAGGGGCCGGTGGGCTCGAAACCCCGGGTCCGCCTAGATCGCGTTCACGAGGAATCCGACGAGGAACCCCAGCAGGACGCCGAGGTAGGTCAACCGCTGCTTGATGTACGTCGCGTCGGGCGGTTCCGCCGGCCGGAACGCCGTCCGGAGCATCGGCAGGATGGAGTACAGGATGGCCCCGATGGCCAGCGCGTCGAAGATCAGGTTGAACAGCGTGCTGCTGTAGAAGAACCCGACGATGCCCCCGATGATCGTCGGCAGTCCTCCGATGAGGAAGAAGGTCGCGAGCACCCCCACGCGCCGGTCGGACTGACTGAGCAGAGGGGCGGCAATGGGGAATCCCTCGGTGACGTTCTGAAGGAAGAACCCGACGAACACGACTGTCGAGAGCCCGACCGCGCCGAGCGCCCAAGAGGCTCCGAAGACGAGACCTTCGGTCAGGTTCTGGAAGCCGATGGCCAGCGCCACGATCAGCGCGAGCGACATCGGGGTCGCCTTCGTGCCGTGAGAACGGTGCTCCGTCGCGAACAGGACGAGGTAGCACCCGACGACGGCGACGGCGAAGGCGATGGCGTAGGTCGCGTTCGCCACAAAGACGCTCGAGGAGTTCGAGTAGATCACCGGGGCCGCGTCGGAGAAGATGTCCGCGAGCAGGAAGACCAGGATCCCGATCGCCGCCGAGTTGAGGATCGTGATCGTCCGCGAGGCCATCCTCTTGCGGAGGATGATCGGCATCGAGAGGTAGATCGAGAGGCCCATTACCGTCGAGAGGGCGACGAGCTCCGGGAAGTTCGCCATCGGACGGGGCCTTTCCTCGGGACGAGTACTTAACTCCCACTGTTGACCGAGGAGGATCGTTCGTGACGACCGGACCCCTCACCGCGAACTCTCGAGGGGAGCTCGCTCCGGGGCTTCGGAAGTCTCTCCTGCCCCTTCGCCGACCGCCGCCCTTAATAGACCGACCCCATGCGCGCGCCGAGGATCGCTATGGTCAAGCTTGCCGAGTGGCAAGGGAAGAACGTCTTCCGGAAGTACGGAGTGCCTCTCCCCCGGGGCGAGGTAGCCCGTTCTCCGGCGGAGGCCGAATCGCTGGTCCGGGACGGGAAGGTTCCCCTTCCGTGTGTCGTCAAGGCCCAGGTCCTTTCCGGCGGCCGGGGCAAAGGGGGCGCGGTCCGGTTCGCGAACACTCCCGAAGAAGCGCGCGCGGCCGCGACGGCGATCCTGGGACTGGATTTCAAGGGCGAGAAGGTGCGCGAGGTACTCCTCGAGGAGAAGCTCCCGGTCGGCCGGGAGCTCTACCTGTCGCTGACCCTGGACCGGACCCAGCGGCTACCGCTCATCATCGCGAGCGCCCGGGGGGGCGTCGAGATCGAGTCGGTCCCCGACACCGAGATCGACCGACAGACGGTCGACCCGTTCCCGGGGCTCACGAGCTACGAGAAGCGTCGCGTCGCCAAGGTCCTCGGACTCGCCGGGACCCAAGCCAAGTCGCTCGACCGCCTCCTCGATTCTCTCTGGAAGGTCTTCCAGCAGGAGGACGCGGAGCTGGTGGAGGTCAACCCGCTCGCGGTCGTAGGGGACGGGTTGGTCGCGCTGGATGCGAAGGTGGTCATCGAGGACGACGCGGGGTTCCGCCATCCCGAGTACGCCGAGGTCCGAGGCGACCTCACGGAGCTCGAGGAGGTCGCCCGGGAGAAGGATATCGCGTTCGTCCAGCTGGACGGTAACATCGGGGTGATCGCGAACGGCGCGGGCCTCACGATGGCGACTCTGGACGTCCTGAAGGAGCTCGGCGGCGCCCCGGGAGTGTTCCTCGACCTCGGAGGGACCGACGACCCGAACAAGGTGACCGAAGCGTTCCTGCTCATGGCCCGGGCCAAGCCGGCCGCCGTGTTCCTCAACATCTTCGGCGGTGTCACTCGGTGCGACTCGGTCGCGAAGGGGCTGGTCGAAGCGATCCACCAGGTGCCCCCGAACGAGCGGTTCCCGCTCATCGCGAGGATCCGCGGGAACAACGAAGCGGAAGGGACCGAGATCCTCTGTTCGGCGGGGGTCACGTCGACCTCCGACCTGCGCGCCTCCGCCCAAGCCGCCGTGGACGCCGCTCGGGGGCGGTCATGAGCGTCCTCGTGGACCGGGACACGCGGGTGCTCGTCCAGGGGATCACGGGCCACCAGGGCACCGCCCACGCCCGGGAGATGCGCCTTTTCGGCACCGCGGTGGTCGCCGGGGTCACTCCCGGGAAGGCGGGGACGGACGTCGAAGGCGTCCCGGTCTTCGATTCGGTCCGGGAGGCGGTCGAGGCGACAAAGGCGAACGCCTCGTCCATCTTCGTGCCGGCCCCCTACGCGCGGGACGCGTTGCTCGAGGCGGTGGACGCCGGGGTCCGGCTCTGCGTGGTCGTCACCGAGCACATCCCGTTCCACGACATGCTCGTGATGTACCACTACGCGAGGTCGAAGGGGGTCCGGATCATCGGCCCGAACTGCCCGGGCATCGCTTCCCCGGGGGTCTCGAAGGTCGGGATCATCCCGAACATCGTCTTCCGTCCCGGGCGCGTCGGTGTCATCTCGCGGAGCGGAACCCTGACCTACGAGATCGTCAGCGGGATCAAGGAGAAGGGCCTCGGCCAGTCGACGTGCATCGGCCTCGGGGGAGACCCGGTGGTGGGGACGACGTTCGTCGACGCCCTGCCCCTGTTCGAGGCCGACCCCGACACCGACGCCCTCGTGATGGTCGGCGAGATCGGCGGGACGGCCGAGGAGGACGCGGCCGAGTACATCCGTCACCATTTCACCAAGCCCGTGGTCGCCTACATCGCGGGAAGGAGCGCCCCGCCCGGGAAGCGCATGGGGCACGCCGGGGCGATCATCACCCGCGGCAAGGGGACGGCCGAGACCAAGGTCGCGGCGCTCGAGGCGGCCGGGGCCCGCGTCGCCCGGCTCCCGTACGAGGTCCCCCAACTGATCGACGAGGCGGTCCGGAGCGCCCGCCGATGACGCCCGAGGCCGACCGACGTCCCGCCCCGGAGGACGGTGAACCGTGCCTGGTCCCCGGCTGCGGGGCGACCTCGGTCCGCCACCTGTCGCTCACCGAGGCTCGGAAGGCGTTCTCGAGCCTCCCGGACAAGGGGCGGAGAGCTCCGCTCTGCCGGGACCACTACCGGGAGTGGAAGAAGGCGACCAAGGAGGCCCGTCAGCTCGAGCGGGCCACGTGGTAAGGGTCGGAAGGGGTTCGCCCCGGTTCCCCGGGTCCGTTACTGCTTTCGCATCTTCTGAGCCCTCATGCGCCGGCGCATCCGCTTCTTGCGCCACTTCCACCGCATGTGGCCGCGTTTCTTCCAAACGCGCGAAGAACGTTTCATTCCCTCTCAGTCCGAACGCGCGGCGGTACGGGCGACCGTTTATTAGGGTTGCCCGCGCCGGCCCGCTCCCGCCGGCGGTCGAAGGGGGGTCCGGACCGCACCGGTCCCCGGCCGGTCCCGCCCGCGCGCGCCGCCCGGGGACCCGGCGACGGCCGCTCCCCATCGTTATCTGGCGGCGTTCCGTCGCTCTCCTGTGCTCGACCTGAGCGACCTCGAGATCAACGTCCTCGAGTTCCGGCAGCGTTCCTTCCAGTTCGAGCGGATGGTCGAGCTCGGGGGCACCGAGTACGCGGTCTTCTCGCGCACCGAGACCGAGAGCGAGAGCCAGTTCCGGCCCCGCCTCGTCCACCTGCGCCTCGTGGTCCCCCGGGCGTGGGTCGTGTACGACGAGCCGAACGACGTCCTCCTCTTGGCCCGGGACGGGTCGACCGTGCCGGTCCGCCTCTCGGAGGCGGTGATCGAGGTCCGCGCCGAAAGCTCCGAGTTCCACGAACAGGGGATCGACTGGCGGCGCGCCGACGGGCCGGACGGGATCCTCGTCTACGCGCCGGCGGAACTCGCGAGCGAGCTCCTATCGCCCTCGGGACTCGCCCGGGTCACCGGGCGCTGACGGCGAGAGGCCGAACACCTACGCGGTCGAGGTTCGCAGCCCCCGGTCCACGAGCGCCGCGAGGATGCCGCCCACGATCGGGGCGACCCAGAAGATCCAGTCCTGGCCGATCGCCCAGTTGCCGCTCGACCACATCGACGAGAGGACGGCCGGGGCGAAGCTGCGGGCCGGGTTGATCGACGCCCCGTCGACCGGGATCGCGACGAGGTTGGCTATGAGGAGCGTCAGCCCGATGCCGATGGGGGCGAGGTTCTTCGCCGAGCCGCTGCCGCGGGTGGAGAATAGGATCACGATGACGAGCATGAACGTGAACGCGACCTCGATGAGGAACACCGCGCCCCAGCTGAATCCCGCGCACGCGGTGGAGCCGGCCGAGTAGCACTGGGATGCCAACGCATGGGCTTGGGCGGTGGGGAAGAACGAGGAGTTGCCGTAGGCAATCCCCAGGACGACCCCCATTCCCACGACCCCGCCCGCGACCTGGGCAATGATGTAGGGTATCACGTCCCGGGCCGGGAACCGTCCGGCGACCCACGCCGCGATCGTGACGGCGGGGTTGAAGTGGCCCCCCGAGATGTCACCGAACGCGTAGATGAGACCGATGAGGCCGAACCCGACCGATAGACTGATCAAGATGACCCGGGCGAGCGGGTCGAACACGTCAGAGAGGCTGAACACGGCGGCGCCGCCCACGGCGAGCAGCAGTCCGAACGTTCCGACGAACTCGGCGAGGTACTTCTGCCCCGAACTCCACGCCATGCGCCGGCGACCCACGATTTCCTTCTAAAACCTATCGGCGGACGGGAGACGAGGGTCCGGCGGGCGGGACCATCAGAGGACCCCCATCTCGGTCAGCTTCTCGGGGAGGTAGTGCTCGGTCACGTAGTTGAGACCGTACTTCGCGAGCGACTGCTGCTCGGCCTTCTTCCCGTTCTTGAGCATCAGCTCGATCTCCGCCCGCCACTCGGCCGTCCCGAACCGAGGGTCGGTGAGCTCGGCCTGGAGCGCCCGGATGTCCTGTT
>Ga0187889_10000186_pt1 | contig 73175 bp, 53 predicted proteins | sample June2016WEW_7_10_2_FD_132992 | JGI IMG/M metagenome (GOLD analysis project Ga0187889, IMG submission 132992) | Peatland microbial communities from SPRUCE experiment site at the Marcell Experimental Forest, Minnesota, USA - June2016WEW_7_100 | ecosystem: Environmental > Terrestrial > Soil >... | reverse complement strand
GAGCAGCAGCGAAGGATCTGCATGGGTTTTCAGTAACCAAGACAAATGCAGATCCTTCGTCCCGAAAGAACCGGGACTCAGGATGACAGTGTCAGCGATCGTGAATCTAAATGACTTACGCGTGGAGTTTCTGCAGAGGGCATTCGGTAAATCGGCGCCATGTGCGACTGAGTTTTCTATGCCGGCCGGGCCTCCATTTCCGCCCTCTCCATCAGGTGCCTCAACTCGGAAAGGACACGCCCCTCCAAGCGCGGTTCGGGTGGGTCTTTGAGGATAGCCTTGACCGATTCGGCAGCACACTCGCTGGCGTCCTTGCCGCCGGCTTCCACCCAAGCCTCGGGATTGAGGCGAGTGGCCAGCGCCGAATGACGGAATTCCCGGCGCAGGTACTTCAGTGTATGCGACTCCGCGAGGAAATCGCCTCGGGGACCAACCGACGCGATCACGTCCAATCCCAGAGTATCCTGATCGACGCGGATCCCTTCGCACATGCGCAGAATCCGCTCATAAATATCATCGTCGATGACCAGTTGCTCAAGGCTCGCCGTACCCACTGCCGCAAGACTCCCCGCCCCACCGTTTAAGGCGGCGCCGCTCAGCACCGCAAGATAGCCGGTGATCAGCTTCTCGGTGGCGGCCTGCTGATCTGGGACATGGGAGTCCGTCGTCAGCCCGTTACTGGCCGTGGGAAAGCCGTAACTTCGTCCCAGGTCAACCAACGCGGCGGCCAGCAAGCCAATCTCGGTATACCCCATGGAGGCGATACTGGTTCGCATGTCGAGCACGACCGGGTGCCCGGCATAGATGACTTTCGTTCCCGGCCGGGCCAGTTGCGCCACCACGATGCCCGCCAGAATCTCCGCATTCATGATGACCAATGTTCCCGCGAGCGTCATGGGAGCCGTAGCGCCTGTGACCGCGGAAGAATTAACCATCACAGGCAAGTCATGCTCGGCCGCCGCGAGCAGCCCATCCATCTGGCTTTCCGAGTAGATAAGCGGGCTGTTGCAGGAGGAGAAGATGATGGCCTTGGGGGCTCGCTGATCTGGAATCACGCCCAGCATGCGGGTGAGCCATTCGACGCTCCGCCCCGAATACGGGGCCATGAGAATCGGCTTCGTCGAAAGCCGGAGCATGGCCTCGGCGGCACGAAGGTCGCGCGTCGAGAGCGGCACATCCCAGGGATAGAGCCCCGTCACCAGGGAAAGGTTCGGCAGAGCCTCGACGACTCGAACCCAGGCTTCGAGATCAGCTCGCGTGACTTCGCGCCGCCGCTTCTTGCCGTGATCCACAATCCAGTCGAGCGACATCACCGGCCGCCCTCGCGGTGGGCTCTGGTGGCTGACGACTATATCCTTCGACGGATGTTGGCCCGTAACGACAAATTCGGAGGGCACGGTCCGCGCCGATTTTTCAACTAACGCCGCCGGGATCTTGGCTCGATGCGAATCAAAATCGACGGCTGCTCCTGCTTCCGCCAGCAGCGATAATGCCCTCGGGTGTTCGATCAAGATTCCAACCTCTTCCAGAACCGTCAGCGAACTTTGGCGTACGGAATCGATTTCTTCCCCCGTCAGGGCTTGGTGGGGCGGTAGCCTGTTGGCCCAGGTTACGTTTTCTGTCTTCATGACCGTCTCCTTTACAGTCGACAGGGCCTGAATATAGCTAGAGAAGAATACCTACCCTTAGTGGTTGAATAGGGCTTCCGCTTCTGAATGCCGGATTTGCTTTGGCGGAAGAAATGTTCGGTTCAATTCAGTCACTGGTTTCAGTCGAACTGCCGTCAGGGCCGGTGGACGCGCTTGGCAAGAGTACCACGACGTTTTGGCTACGCACCGAACTATTGGCAGGGATGAACGTGGTCCTCAGCCGTTTCGGAAGATCCCTGACTGCCAGCTTTCCTTTCTCCTGACCACCCCTGGGCTCGAAGCAAATAGGGGGGAGTCGGGAGCTGCTTCCTCTTTTCGCGCTCGCAAAAAGCACTTTGTCCCTGCCAAGAACTCGATTGACCGCAAAGGGCGGCTAATTCACAGGGGCGTCCAAGGGTCGAGGGAGTTGCCGAGCGGGCGCGCGGGCTCCAGATTTGATGGCGCTACGATCGCGGGGAAGGTCCTGTTCCCAGCGGGATCGCTTGCCCTCACTCACTCCTGAGAAAGTTGCCTGCCGTCCGCGTCAGAGCACGACGAAAGCGGTGCCCGAACTTGGCCAGTCACGGCTCCTCGGCTGAAACTTGCAGGGCCAGAAGTTCGGACGGGTTGAAAAGCGCTTGAACGTATCGTATTCTGTCGAACCTGATCGTGGCCGGGCGGGTTTTCGTGCACGGCGCACGGGGGCGTGAACCGTGGAAGGCTCGAGGGGACAAGGAGCACTGTCTCCGCAAGAGTCCCGCGAAAGGCAACTTACCCGACACGCGATTCCTCCACGCCAGTCGGGAACAACCAGCCAGGGTGGTGAGCGACCATGAAACTTGACCCTCGCCGTGAGAAACTGCTCAAACACACTTTTCTGGACTACCAGCAAACGGCCGAGTTCCTGCGGCACCCCCTGATCCTCGAGCGGGCAGAGGGCCTTTACTATTGGGACACGGAAGGGAAGCGGTACTTCGATGCCATTGGTGGAATATTCGTCGCCACGCTTGGACACCGCCATCCGCGATTGATTGCAGCTCTCGAGAGACAGATGGCGAAGATGACGTTCGCGCCACCTCTCCACGGGATTGCCGACTCCGCTCTGAACTTCGTTGAGAAGATGGGAAGCGTTTCGCCGGGCAACCTGAAATACGTCAAGCCCTTCAGCGGTGGTTCGGAGGCAGTGGAATCTGCAATCAAGTTCGTGCGACAGTACTTCAAGCAAACCGGCCACCCCGGGAAATACAAATTCATAAGCCGCTATTTTGGCTACCATGGAGGGACTGCAGGGGCGATGGCAGCCAGCGGGACGGGGTCCCGCAAAACCAAGTTCGAGCCCCAAATGCCGGGGTTCCTGAAGGTCTTCCCGCCCAACTACTACCGCGATCGCTTCGACTCGTGGCAGGAATGCAACCGCTTCTGTGCGCGCATGGTGGAGGACCTCATCGTCAACGAGGACCCGGAGACGGTGGCTGGCGTGATCGTTGAGCCGATCGGCAACACGGGGGGCATCATCACGCCGACCACGGAGTATTTTCAGATCCTCCGGGAGATTTGCACGCGCCATAACGTCATGCTGATTTTCGACGAGATTATCACGGGAATCGGCAAGACCGGTTCCATGTTCGCTGCCCAGACGTTCGGGGTCACGCCCGACCTGATTTGTTGTGGCAAGGGCCTGTCGAGCGGCATGATGCCCATCGGGGCCATGTTGGCCCGCGAAGACATGGCCGATGCCTTCTGGGGGGACGCCGAGGACGACGTGCAGTTTGCCCACGGCCACACGTTTGCCGGCAACCCCATGGCCTGCGAGGTGGGAATCGCCGTGCTGGAGGAGATTGTAGAGAAGAAACTGGACCAGCAAGCCGGGCAAATGGGCGAGTATCTTGCCGGCAAGCTGGAAGAGCTCAAGAAATACGGTGTCGTCCGTGAAGTTCGCGGCAAAGGCATTCTGAGAGGCGTCGAGCTCGTCAAGAATACGCAGACGATGGAGCCCTACCCTGAACTGGGCAAGGCTTTGAAGCGAACCGCGATCGACCATGGCCTGATCATGCGCATCGACCCCTCCTGGTTCGCCGTGGCGCCGGCGCTGATCGCCAGCAAATCTGAGATCGATGAGATGTTGAGCCTGATCGACCGTTCTCTGGTGCAAGCGCTCCAAGAGGTGGGTAGCCGGCCCGGTGCGGCTGCCTGAGCCGAGCCGGCGGAAGGCGAACCCGCCACCCGCCAGCCACCCTGAGGCACCGCAGCTAGCCTCTACCGGTAGGTTTCCAGCAATCTCCACCCCGCCTCGACAAACTGGCTAAGGGTTCGTTGGGTGGCGCCGAACCCGATGAATTCGCTCGGCATCATGCCCTCTGGCTCGTAGGCGCGTACGAACTCCGGCATTTGGCGCAGCCGCTCGACAACCTCCGGGGCGACCGGTGCCTGGATGCGTTCTTCGCGTGGGAAATCCTGGGTGACGAAAATCTCCTGGTAAGCGGGAGCGATGGACATCACGAGGTCAGCCCCGGCCAGCTCTGTGAGATGGTAGTGTCCGCGCAAGGCCGCCACCAGGAGCACGGTTTCGTACCGGCATTCCTGATAAAGCGCGTAGGCGCGTTTTGTTACCGCCAGGCCGGACTGGCGGATATCGGATTCGCTTACGGCCGCCTGGTTGTCGTGGGCGACCTCTCGCAGGTAGTCATCCAAACGGCCGATCATGATCACGCCGAAGCACTTTCCCGGCTCGATGCTCTTCTGGCGGGCGCGGCGGATTCCGGCGCGGTGCCGCTCCGCGATCGCCACGGCTTGCGGCACCGTGAAGCTGACCGTAGCCGTAACCGTGATTCCCTCCGCCACGCAGTCTTCCAGCACATCCAGGCCGGCGCTCGTCGCCGGGAGTTTGACGGCGATGTTGGGGGCCCAGGCGTGAAGGCGTTTCGCCATCGCCTGCATCGACTCCCTGTCTCCGGCCCACAGCGGATTGACTTGGGCGCAGACGAATCCCCTGCGCCCCCCACTCGATTGAAATTGGGGTAGCAGCTTTTGGGCAGTCCGGGTCACGGCTATCTGCATGAGCGCCTCAGCCTTCAACTCCGCCGGCAGATTCCGGCCAAGCACTTCCTCGATCGCCCCGGACCACAAACTCCGGTTTCGCAGCAGAGCGAGATTCGCCAAAAACGGATTGGTAGTGACACCGATGGCGCCGCGTTCCAATCCGATTTGCAGTTCCGCAGCGTCCGCAGAGTCGTGCCACCATTTCGTGCGGGTTTGTCCAATCACCCAATCAAGATATGCGTTGTTGGCCACGTCTATGTTCCCCATCCTTTCCGGTTGAGAAGACCGAATTGACCCTGGGCACATCGCTCAACCAGATGGCATCATCCCCCGCGGGGCCGTCGATCACGCTCTCTTTCTTGCCGCGATATAGTAATATGCGAATGTTTCTTTTTGCGCCACAGGAAAAAGTGACGACGCTGCCTAACAAAAGGAGGATTCATGTCGCAAATTGGATTTATTGGTTTGGGCATTATGGGCAAGCCTATGTCCCGAAATCTCATCAAGGCCGGATACTCGCTGGTTGTATACGACCTCCGCCCCGACCCGGTCGCCGAATTGAAGGCAGCGGGCGCAGCTCCTGCGGCTTCCTGTCGCGATGCAGCGGCTCGATCGGAGGTCATCATCACTATGCTGCCGGATGGACCCGATGTGGAGCGGGCCGTCCTGGGCCCCGGGGGCGTGCTGGAAGGGGCCCGCCAGGGCTCGGTCGTGGTGGACATGAGCTCCATCAGCCCCAACGTGGCGCAGAAAGTGGGCGCAGCTTGTGCCGCCCAGGGGGTGGATTTCCTGGATGCTCCCGTAAGTGGCGGTGAGCCCAAGGCCGTGGATGGAACCCTCTCCATCATGGTTGGCGGCACGCAGGCAACGTTCGCGCGAGTCCAGCCGATCTTGCAGAAGATGGGCTCCGCAGTCACGCGGACGGGCCCGGTGGGCGCCGGCAACACCACCAAGCTGGCGAATCAGATCATCGTTGCTTGCAACATCGCGGCGATGGGGGAAGCGCTGGTATTGGCGACGCGCGCCGGCCTCGATCCGGAAGTCGTTTTCAATGCGATAAAAGGAGGACTGGCGGGCAGCACCGTGCTGAACGCCAAGGCCCCCATGGTTATCGGGCGCAATTTCAAACCCGGGTTTCGGATCGAGTTGCACCAAAAGGACCTGCGCAACGCCCTGCTCGCCGCCGAATCGGCCAAGGTACCACTTCCCCTCACGAGCCAGGTGCAGCAGATGCTCATGGCACTCATGAACGAGGGCAAGGGTCACCTGGACCACTCTGCGATCGTGCAATTCATCGAGCGTTTGGCGGGCATCGAGGTGAGCAAGGGGGCCGCTCCGCAGGTTTGAACGGTTCCGCAGCCCCAGATTCAGGACGCCTGAAGAGCTCGCCGTGTATATTGGACCGCCTGGCGGAACCCCTGCTTGCCGGTCCGGCTGGCCTCTTCGATACCCACCCAGCCGGCATATCCTTGTTCGCGCAGTCGTCGGAGCACTTCGCGGATCGGGGCAAGACCCGTCCCGATCGGGGCGAACTCGAATACTCCTGCCTTTCCCACGTCATTCACGTGGACGTAACCGACCCGCGAACGCACTTGTTCGAACAGCGCCAGCGTGTCTTCGCCGGCAACCATGGGGTTGGCGATATCGAATTGTACGCCCACCGGGACGTCCCGCAGCCCCTCCATGATCCGGAGGAAAACCTCACCCCGCATGGCGAAGTCAAAGTGCGTCCAAGTGGCTGCCTTGGTATGATTCTCCACATTCAGCCGCAGCCCCACGCGGTCCGCCTCTTCCGCCGCCTGCCGGATCCCCTCGATGACCCACTGGATGCCCTCTTCTTGATCCACACCGGGCCACTGCTGGCCCGTGAGGGCCCGCACCGACGGCGCTCCTAATTCCCGGGCCAATTCGAGGTTCTTGAGCAAGGCAGCGAGTTCGCGCGCCCGCACGGCCGGATCAGGGTGGGCGAAATCCGAATAGCCGGTGTAATTGCTGACGGCCAAACCGCGCGCCTCAGCCAGTTGGCGGAACTCCGCAGGCTGAGCTGGCCCCAGCGGTTGGACCAGGAGGGGACCGCACTCAACGCCGTCCAGTCCCAACTCGGCTGCGAAGTCAAACCACTCGCCCAGCGGCATCTGCCCTTGGGTGAGGGCGCCGAAAAAGGACACCGGAATGCAACTCAGTGGCATTTCTCCCGATTCCTTCCCGCCGGACTGCCGCCCTTCCGAACCTGATTCTGTCCGGCCGCGCTGGGGTTCGGGTGGGCAATCTACCCGGCATTGGCTTGCGCGGGTGAGCGCGCAGACTCCGAAAGTCGCCGGACGAAGGACAAAATTTCGGCGGTATGCTATTCTGCCACCCCTCGGGTGTCAAGTTTCATACCGTGGTGATCAGCCGTTTCGGAACCTCGAGCTGTCCGGTGGGTGCGGAGGTCGATGCGGTGCGCTTCGCCGACTACGTGGTGGTGGACGGCGAGAACGCCACTGCTCCTTTCCTGCACACGGCGGGAGACTGTCACCTGCGGGTGGTGGTGCGGCTGAAGGAGAATCTGCCGGAGTTATGGCAGGCCGCGCGCCGACGCTTTCATACGAAGTTGCAATCTTAACCCAACTCGTCGCAAGCACCACCGGCTGCGATTGGATAATTAGTATATGCACGCGACTTCGTATCAGGGAGATTTTGCTCCCCAGTCGGCTGGGCCGCAGGGCAGGCGACACGCAGCGCCGTCCCCTCCCTCCGTACGGAAGGGAATCCCGCTTTCCAGCCTCGGTCCCATTGCAAGGGGGGGCAGAGGTTCTTAGAAAGACTCCACAAAACCCACCCGGCATGCTCAGAGCAAAGTGACCGTGTAGTAGCGATCCGGCGCTTCCGGCGGAGACGTGAGAGTCTTCTTCACTCCGTCCGCCTCGACTTCTGCTGCGACGTAATAATCCAGCAAAGATCCGGGCGCCTCAGGCCATTGAATCTCGCCGGCATAGGTTCGTCTTTTTTCCAAATTCATGGGCGAAGGGGTCCAATCTCCTGTGTCTTTGCAGCGCGTGAACAAGGTCAGGCGGACCACCCGCGCCGGCCCCGGGACCACGGTGGAGATTCGCACTCGTTCCCCTTGGCGAAGCATCGTCGGGCGCGTAGGAACAAAGGCCCTGGGTGCTGCCTGCGGGTCGGGTTGTCGCGATTCTCGAAACAAGTGCTCCAGTTCCGGCGGCAGCTCGCCCAGAAATTCCTTCAGGGAAGCGCGCAGGCGATACAAAGCCAGCCGCTCGTACTTGTTGTGCATCGAAGCGAGTTGCCCCAGATCGTTCCGCGTGCTGACGATCTCCTGGTAATCGAGAATGGCTTCCCTGACCAGCGGCGCCATTTCGAGCCAGAGAGGCACGCCCTCCGCCAGGATCAGCTTGCGCGCCTCGTCGCCCTTTTTCTGCTTCCTCAATTCACTCGCTTGCGCGAGTTTCTGGTTCAGGTGGAACGCGCGCGACCACGACTCGGAATAGGGAACGAGAAATTCCACAAACCGTGTGAGGTAGGTGAGGCGCTCGCGTTCTGCCGGACTGGAAGCAGCCTCGGTCAGCGCACGCAGCTCGCGCGCCACATCGGCCTGCGATTTCTTGACACTCGCGGACGGCTCGTATCCCTCCCAGAACTGGAACGCCTCATCATAGTCGCCGGTGTATTCGTGGATTTCACTGTGACCCTCCTTGACGTCCCCCGTCCACGAGCACAGGATCAGCCGGTCGCGGTCGGTGTCCTCCAGCACCTGGGCCAGTTTCCGGGCTCGGGGCTCTCGAGCCTGGGCGGAGGCGAAAGCCTGGAAGAACTTGGCCGGAGTTAGCTCTTTGTTCCACGAGTAGCGGGACTCGAAACCCGCGTCAACATCCATGATCCGATGCCGCCAATGGATGCCGAGCAGGCCCTGGCACCCGTACTGCTCCGCCAGGTCCATATCCCGCGCGGCGCGCGACACATGGAACTGCGGCAGCCACATCGCCGGATCATCTTCCAGCCACGGAATAGGCCAACGCTCGCGGCCTTCGAGCTTTCCGTAGGCCTCGTTGACCGCATCCCAGCCCAGGTTATCGTTCAACGAGGAAAAGATAATTTCCTCCGGCAACGCTTTATGGAAATATTCGAAGTGCCTGACCACTCCTCCCCAGCCCGAAATCACCAAGCGCTTCTCGGGCGCGTGACGCTTCAGAAAATCATAGGCTTGCTTGAAAGGTGTGACAGAGAGCGGGGTGTTTGCTTTTTGGCTGGCCCAGTTCATTTGTTCGTCTTCCCACAGCCACACGTGATCCACCGTGGGATAAGCTTCCAGCAGGCGCGCCAGGCGCGTCTCCAGGATGTCCTTTGCCGCTACCGACTCCGGGTCGATGCGGGGCCCGGCAAGCTTGGGGTCTGCCGGCATGTAATGCGCTTCCGGAGGAGTGGCGCTGTAAATCTCATCGGGAATCTGATAGGGCTCAAAACCCACGCCGGTCCGAATGCCGAGCTGCTTGGCGTACTGAAACGCCTCCCGCCAGAGCTGCTCCGCCAGCTCTTCCGCCTCCCAGCAACTCCGCGCTTTGGTCGTGGCCTCCCCCCCAAAGACTTCATCAGCGAAGAAATCCGCGGACCCCATGCCAAAGCGCGAGGTCCGCTCCGGCAGGTAACCCCAGCGATTTGTCGCACTCGTATCCGTATAGGCTAAGTGACCAGCTCCGGCATACTCAAAGGAGAGGAACGACTCGGCCCACTGTTTTTCGCCGGAATAAACGTGCACACCCAGAGTGTTGAACCGCATCCGGACCATGGCTTCCAGGTACGCACGCCAATCCTCGCGGTTGTATACCGTCACACAATTGAGGAAGTCCGGCCAGGGCACCAGCCCGCGCACGTTGAAGCGAGGCTGCGCCCGCCAGGGATGGCCGGGGGGCGGCAGATGCAGAGCGTGCAAAGGCTCCAGAGGGTAGACGGGTCCATCCAACCCGAAGAAACCCCCTTGCCGCTCCAGGAAGTCAAACACGGCATAAAGAAGTGCCTGAGGCGTAGCCCCCGTCAACCCGACCCGGGAAGCTTTGCCCTCTCCAGGTGCGTAGGAGATTTCATAGGCTTCAGGATGCTTGAGGTTCTGCCGGTCCGTGGAAAGAAAGAATGCCCAGGCCGACGGCGGCAGTTCCCCTCCGCCCACAGGAGTCTCGACGGGCTCCCGGGCGAGGCCCAGACTACGCAGGCCGCGCGCCAGCTCGCGGGAGGCCAACTGCTCCTGGAAGCCTGATTCCGGCCCGCGTACGATCCACACCGTGTCCGCCGACCCGAACTTGGCCAGCATCTTCAGGCCATTGGAATTTGGCGCCTTCCCGCTTTCGAGGGAGCTTGCGTGTCCGCTGCCGGGAAGGGCCGCTCGGGCAATCAAAGGTGCTGCTCCCAAACCGAGAGCCGAATCGCGAAGGAACTTGCGTCGTCCTATCCGGAGAAAGGGTTTCATGGCAGGACTCCCATTGAAGATTAGATATCGAACTGGTCTGCTCTTGACACTGCTGATTTTCAGTGCAGGAGCTTGATCTCCTGCAAGGTCATTCCATAACGACTGCCGGGAGGGTTGTCCCGGTAGTTGGTATGTAAGTAACCATTCGTAAAATTGGCCGCATAGCAGAGCCAAGCGGTTCGACCGTCTGCGCTGATGAACTTTGAGGGGATATTTACGAAGTATCCCTGTTCGCCGAAGTCGCGCATGTAAACCACAAGCCTCCAGGGGCCCGTGATGCGGTCAGACTCCAAGATATAGGTGTTGAACTTCGAGATAGTATTGCCTCCGTCGGTAATACACATCATGTATTTCTTCAGCGGTGCATTGTACGTCATGGTGACACAGCCGCAGTTGTTGTTCCAATCGACGAGAGGTTTGATCTTCGAAAAATCCCGGCTCCAGAGGGCATGGTTCGACGCGTCGTAACCGGCAAAGAACTCGTACCTCGAGCGATCGTTCATATTCTGAACGCCAGGTTTTACCCGGGCCATGTAGATCTGGTCTCCCGTAATCCAACTGAGATTGGCCGGCCGGGGCTTGGGGTCGGGGTCAACCGCGCCGTGGCCGACCAGGTAGGCCTTGGCGTCGGGCGAATACTCCAGGTTCATACCAAAATCCACGAAGTGGGGTGATCCCATCCTGACTTTTCCGCCCGGCCTGGCAGGCTCGGCGAACAACGGGTCGGATGGCGTATGCGGCGTGTCGTGCCAGGTCTTGCCGTAGTCCAGGGAATAGCGGAAGCCCACAAAGGGCCCCAGGATATCCCAGTTCAGTCCCTTTCCGGGATCGTGGTCGGAATCCAGCAGACAATAGGTTCCGTAGTACCAAACGCCGTCGTACACCAAACTGCCACAGGGATATCGTCCCTCATAGGGGGCCGGATTGCCCGGATAAACTCCCACGTCAGTGATCTTAAGGTGCAGGGGATCATCGCCTGCAATCGTGGCATAGCCGGTTGTAGCCTGCGGGCCGAAGGAGGATGATTGAATGTTGTTCACCTTCCCATCCGTCCAGGGAGAATACAGGTTTCCATCGGCGGCCCAGGACGGATACCACGTGTCCGCCTCCGCATCACGGGTGTGTCTTCCAGTGAAAGCGATACCCGTAATGTCTGTGGATTTCTGGAAAGGACAATCCGCCGGCGGCTGTGACGGCCATTCCCAATTCGCCGATAGTCGTTTCTCCTGCCCACTCAAACGCGGACCCGAAGAGCCCGCTAGCGATCCGAGAACAACAACGGCGACAAATACCCAGCCGATTCGAATCGCCGCAAGTTTCCGCTGGCGGTTCTTGAGCATCAGATCGACCCTCCTCATTCCAGTATGGGCTGGAGCCTGCCGCAGACCTGAGGTCTGTGGCCAACGGGTGAGTCCCACCGCCCATATTTGATCTGCGGCATGGAGAACTTGCACTTGCTGCGGGCTTGTCATCGCCCGGCCCGTGCGCGAGAGTGATGATGTGGTTCTCGCCGGCGGCATAATATCATGAACAGCAGCGAGCAGTGCACCCAGGCGGCCAAATCGGCGATTCGCCCTTGCGCTTCCCCCCTCTTCCGGAGAGGCAGCGCGTGACGACCTAAGATCAGCACGTGTGGAGGCTGAGCCCGGCGGCAGACGAAATGTCATCGCTAGTGACGCATCGCGCAATACCTTTTTGACTTCTACCCGACCCAGGGCTACCATGAGGCTCCGAGGAGTGCTGGCTCGCATGATGGGAAAAGTGCTGGCACATTACGAGATTGAAGACCGTCTGGGCGAAGGCGGTTCGGGCGTCGTTTACCGGGGGCGCGATCTGCGCCTGGAACGGCGGGTGGCGATCAAGATCCTCGCCGACCATCTCCGCGACGACCAATTGGGCTGGGCTCGCCTGCTCCGCGAGGCGCGTCTGGCTTCCAACCTGAACCACCCGAATATTGGCGCCATCTATGACCTGGGGGAAGAAGGTGGCCGCTCCTACATCGTCATGGAATATGTGGAGGGCCTTTCGCTCTCGGACCTGATCCCCGAAGGCGGCATGCCGCCCATGCAGGTGCAGCGCTACGGCGGACAGATTGCGGAAGCGCTGGCCTGCGCCCACGAGGGTGGGGTCATTCACGGGGATCTAAAAGGTTCGAATATCCTCGTTACTTCAGATGGCAATATCAAATTGGTGGACTTCGGCCTGGGGCGCCGTATTCCGCGCAGTGGCATGGCCGAGGTCACAAGCTCACGCCTGCCACTGGCCGAGGCCGGCGCGACAGCCGGTACGCTGCCTTATCTCGCCCCAGAAGTCTTACGCGGCAACACCACCAGCCTGCAGAGCGACCTGTGGGCGCTGGGCGTGCTGCTCTACCAGATGGTGACCGGTGAGTTTCCCTTTCGGGGCGGAACGCCCTTCGAGCTGAGCGTGGAGATCATGGTCGGCACACCGCAGAAGCTTGTGCAAGTGCCGGAGCCGCTGCAGTCAACCCTGCGGCATTGCCTGGAGAAAGACCCGGCGGCACGCTGCGCCCAAGCACGCGAGGTGGTAGAGGCGCTGGCAAGGGATGCGCCGCAGGCCAAGTCCTTGGCCCCGCCCCCGGCCTATGCTGCCGCGCCCGCAAAGGCCATCGCGCAGGCAGGGAAGATTGCCCGTAGCCGTAGCCGGCGCAAATGGTTCGCGGCGGCTGTAGCGGCGGTGCTTGTGATGCTGGTGTTGGCCATCATTCTTGGGCGGCAGGGTTTGATCTTGCACCGCCCCGTTCGAAAGGCCCCGGAGTCCAGTATTAACAAAGCCTACGGCACCGGCAACCCCGGGGTGAAGGTTTGGGTCAATACACGCTCGGGGACATACCATTGTGCCGGCACAACCTGGTACGGGAACACTCAGGAAGGCGAATACATGACGCAACAAGAAGCACAGGGCAAAGGCTATCGTCCCGCCGCCAACCGCGCCTGCCTATGATGGCGGGGGCTGTCGTGCGGCGCCGCCCGGCAGACTTCCACGGCGCTGGAGATTTGCGTGGCACAGGAATCTGGCACGCACTCCGGAGGCGGCCTCAAAAGGAGGAGTTCGAGCGCTTGTGCGTGGACTATGCGATGAGATGGGCTATGAAAAGGGGGCTGGGCGCGGTCTAGTCGCCCACTGCGGAGTCGGTCGAGGAAGCAGGATTGGCTGCGTTCGCCCGGATCACGTGGCTTTGGTCAGTGAAGTAATACACGTCGCCCGACTGGCCGAAAGAAGTGGGATTGCTGAGCAGGGTATATCCGTACCACATGTTGGTGCCGGCACTATACTGGGTAGGCGTGTAGAAAAAGTTGTAACCACTCTTGTAGCCACCCGCCAAGGTCTCGTCAATCAGGCCGGCCGCAGTCGAAGTCACCGGTTGGCCTGGAGCGGGAGGGCCCAGCGCCGCGAGAGACGTCGAGAACCCTGTTCCGTAGGTTGTGAAGTAAGCCACTTCGGAAGTGGAGATTATGCGCAGACTCTCGATAGCCGACGCTTGGTTTGCGGCCATCCGGCTGCGCATGAAGTTGGGGATGGCGATGGCGACGATGATTAGGATAATCGCGACAACAATCAGCAGCTCGATAAGTGAGAAGCCCCGCGGGTCACGACGCATGCCTGTTGTCCCTTTCCAAACGACCGCACCACAGAACAGCCTGTGCGCCTAAGGCGATAGACGCTTACGGACGTCTTCGAGTGCACGTCAGATACCAACCCACCAGCTCCCCTTCGCCCCTGAGAGTCTGAAAACAGGGGACTTTTGCACCATTCCTGAACGCATCCTAGCACAGGCGGACACAGAGTGGAACATCCGATGACAAAAATTGTCTGACGGGCAACCGCTTCGAACTGCCGAACTCCCAGCCAAACTCGTCCCCTTTATGCCTAGTCCAGCTTTGTGGCCTGGAGGCAATCCCCCGATGGATGGGCCGAATCAAGCCTTCACCACCCGGGTTGGGCAATCCCCGAGCCCCCGTTGGCCGAGACTCCGAAACACTACCGAGGAACTTCCACTTCGGCGCCGCGACGCTCCGCGGAAAGGTAAGCACTGTAGAGTGTCGCAATCGTGTCCCGCGCGAGTTCACCCCCGGAGAGCGGGGGGTGGTTGGCCGCGATGCTTTCCACGAAGTCCTGAAATTCGTGCGGGTAGCCGTGTTGCCAGTCCTCATCCGGGGCGGGGTGGTTCCAGCCCTGCTTGGTGCCGAGCTTCTCCGTCACATAAACGTCCTTCAAAATATCCTCGCGCGGGTTGTAGGTTTCGAGTGCGTTCACCGGATTTAGATTGCAGCGCGTCCTATGATTGTTCGCGAAGACCTCCAGCCAGTTGTGCACACCGCCCAGCACAAGCTCCGACGAAAAGACGTCGGCGACCGTCCCGTCGTCAAAGGTGATGTGCATCTGGCCGTAATCCTCGATGTCGTCGTAGCTGGTGCGCAGGAAGCCTGCGTCGCGGAAAGTTCCGAGGCGCGTGATTTCATGTGTCCGCGCGGAGACGGTCGCCGGGCGTATGGCCTTTCGATTCCGCGCTTCACCTTCCACGCGTTTCAGGTGGAGCGCCGCGGTCAGCGGGTGGCAGCCCTTGCCCACCAGCGCCCCGCCGCCGGAGAACTTCCAGATGCCGTAGTACGGTGAGTGGGAGCCGCTGTGCGATTCATCTCCAATGATCCACAGGATCTGCCCGCCGCTCTTGGCCAGAATCTCGCGCTCCTTGGCAATCGCCGGCGAGTAGACCCAGTTCTCGGCATAGCAGAGCTGCTTTCCTGCCGCTCGCGCCGCGCCCAGAATGCGGTCGCAGCTCGCCATCGCTTCGCGCAGCATCACTTCCTTGCTGAAAGTGTTTCCGCGGAAATCCTCCGTCCCCGGCCCGTAGAAACCCGTGAACGGCTTCTCGATAATCACGTGCTTGCCGCGCTGGAATGCCGCGACCGCCAGCGGTTCATGCGTCGAGCCAGGGGTGCAAATATCGACGACGTCAACTGCCTCGCACAACTCGTCAAAGGAGGAAAAGGGTTTTACCCCGCGCTCGCGCGCGAAGGCTTCGCGCGACTCGGCGGATTTCGAAGTTACGCCCACAACTTTCACGGGCACGCCGTAGACGCGCCGATATCCTTCCCAATGAAATCGCGCCGCGAAACGTGCCCCGGCGATACCGATTTTGATCGCTTCTGCCATCAGAGACCTCGGGGTTGGGCTTTTCTTTCCAGGGGCGCTCTCCCAAGTTCGGCTTGACGCCGCCGAAAAGTGAGAGGATTCTATCACCATACACGTGTCGAGGAACGAATTCATTCGCACTTGGAGCATGCTGAGGAGATGAAGCTTATGGACAATAGCTGCCGTCGGCAGTTTCTCAAGAAGTCGGCCGTTCTGGCCGCAGGCGCGGCCACGCTCGCCTGGAAAGGCAACCTCTGGTCCGCGACCGAGCCGCATCTGACCTTTCCCACCGAGCCACGCGATCGCATCGCCGTGGCCTCGTGGCCGTTCCGCATGTTCATCGAGGCTCCCACCAACAAATGGGCTCGCGATCCTAAATTGCCCGGCATGGACTTGACGGAGTTTCCCGCCAACGTCGTGAAGCGCTTTGGCATTCACAATATCGAGCCGCTGGACCAGCACTTCCGCTCGACTGACGCGGCTTACATGAAGCAGTTCCGCGCAGCGGTGGATAAGGCCGGCTGCCACGTCGTGGACGTCCCGTGCGACGTGCACGACAGTTTCTACGATACCGACCCCGCCAAGCGCAAGACGGCGGTTGAGAACGGCAAGAAATGGGTGAACGTCGCCTTGGAGCTCGGATCGCCCAGCATCCGCGCCCACATCGGAGGCTCTTCCAAACTTAAGCCCGACGTGGCTCGCACGGCCGAGAGCCTGACGCAACTGGCTGAGTACGGAGCCTTGAAGAACATCGTCGTGGCGCTTGAGAACGACGATAACTTCACCGAGGACCCTTTCTTCATCGTCGAGGTCCTCGACAAGGTGAATAACCCCTACTTGCACGCCCTGCCGGATTTCTGCAACTCCATGATGACCCATGACCAGGAATTCAATAATCGCGCCATGGAAGCTATGTTCAAGCACGCGTACAGCATCGCGCACATGAAGGATGAGGAAGGGGACGAGAAAGGAAAGTTCCACACCGTCGATGTGGCCAAGTGTTTCGAAATCGCGAAGGCACAGGGTTACCGCGGATACTTCTCCATGGAATGGGAAGGTAATGGCGAGCCCTACGCCGGCACCCAGCGCCTCATCGACGAGACTTTGAAGTACATTCGCTGACTCACTTTGGCCCGGATCGCTCCCGAGAGGTGGGCCGCCGACTCCGGCTCCCCAGCCCTCTTCCAGGGAGGCTGTGTCAAAACATCAGTTGTAGCGCCGGTCGGAGCCTGCGCTGACGCAGGAAGCGACCGGAGGCTTCCAATTCTCAACGCCTTCGCCGCTCATAGAGCGGCGCTACAGCGTGCGGCGCCGAGTTTTGCGACAGCCTCTCGAAAACGATGTCTGCGCCACCCACCATTGACACAAGCCACACCGGAACGTAATAATCTCAAGCTTTGCCCCAAAGCGGTCCAGACCTCATCAGAAGGGATATGTCCCCATGGCGACGCAACCCGTAAGTCTTGATGTCACGATCGTAGGCGGAGGAATGATCACTTACGATCTGCTCCTCCCCTCCCTGTACCACCTCGAGAGAACCGGGATCGTCCACAAGATTGATGTATGCGCGTTGAACACCGCTCCCTTGCAGGCCCTGCGGGAGAGCGCGGAATTTCACGAAGCTTTTCCCGGGCAGGATTTCACGCCGCACCCTACGCTCTCCGAGCCAGCAGCCAAGCAGTTCCCCGAGCTCTACAAGGAAGTCGTGGCGGCCATGGCGCCGGGCAACATGGTGGTGGTCGCCATGCCCGACAATCTCCACTACGCCGTGGTCATGCACGCCTTGCAGCACGATCAAAACGTGCTGTGTGTAAAGCCGCTGGTCCTCAAACATGAGCAGGCGGTGGAAATCGAGAAGCTTGCTGCCGCCAAGGGGCGCTTCGTGGGCGTGGAGTACCACAAGCGCTTCGATCGCCGGTCGCTGGTGGCACGGCGCAGCTACGGCTTGGGGCAGTTCGGCACGTTTATCATGGGCGAGGCCAAGCTCATTGAGCCTTACTTATATCGCCACTCCAATTTCCAGAATTGGTTCACTTGCGAGCGGACGGACCCCTTCACCTACATCGGGTGCCACTATGTGGACTTGGTCTACTTCATCACCGGATTGAAGCCGGTGGAAGTTTCGGTGCAAGGGATCAAGGGCCGATTCCCCAACGGCAACGAGGCTTTCCTGTGGTCGCACGGGCGCGTGACCTGGGAAAATGGCGCCCTGCTCTCCGTGGTCAACGGCTTGGGCTATCCCAATGCTGCCGCCGGCAGCAACGACCAGGGCATGGTGATGTACTGCGAAGGGAAAGACCAAACCGGCCTGATCTTCCACGACGACCACAACCGCGGCGTAGCGTATTCGTACCTGGAAGGCATTGGTCCGGGAGGTTCGCAATACAATTACGTTAGCCCGGATTTCTACCGGCTCATTCCCTGGGAAGGGCCGGGGTATAAACCAATTGGTTACGGGTACGAATCCGTGGCCGGCATTACCGAGGCGATTCACCGTGTGGAGAGCGCCGCGGCGGGACTTGCGCCGGAAGCGGCGCTCGCCAAACGCCGCGAAGTCATTCGTCAGGTCGACGCCCAGGGCCTGATCGCCACACCCGCCAACAGCTCCATCAACGAACTGGTCGTGGAGGCCGCGCGCGCTTCCATCCTCGCGCAGGCGGCACCCGTCCGCATCGTTTACGGCGACCATCCCCATATTGAAATCATCCGAAAATAGGAAAAGAGAACAACATGGCCGTTTATGATTTGACCCCTGTCGATGTCCCGAAAGTGGAAACGAAATACCGCAGCATCAAGACCAAGCTGCCGGTGCCGGAGTCCTTGCCGATTTTCGCGGCGCTGCAGCACTCTGAGCCGCGCTCGATGATGGGCCAGCCGCCCATCGTGTGGGACAAAGCCGAGGACTTCATCGTCAGCGACCGCTGGGGCAACCGCTGGATCGATTGGTCCTCCGGCGTGCTGATTACCAACGCCGGGCACGGGCGCCAGGAGATCCGCGCGGCGCTGCGCGAGGTCATCGACCGCGGACTGCTGGCCTCGTACGTGTTCGTGCACGAGCGGCGCGCCCGTCTGGCGGAGATGCTCCGCGCCCTCTCACCTGACCCCGAGAAATACCGGGTCTTCCTGATGAGCACGGGTAGCGAGGCCACCGAGAACTGCATCAAGCTCGCGAAAACCTACGCCCTGGCCAAGCACGGCCCGCACAAGAAGTATTTCGTGACCTTTAACTACGCCTTCCACGGGCGAACCATGGGCGCCCAGCTTGCCGGCGGCTCAGAGAAGCAGAAGGAGTGGATGGTCGATCGCGACCGCACCTTCGTGCAGGTGCCCTTTCCCGATGGGTACAAGAATGAGAACACCTCCTTCGATCTCTTCCTCGCGACCCTCGCGGAAAAAGGCGTGCAGCCCCGGGACATTGCCGGGGTGATGACGGAAACCTATCAAGGCGGCGGGCCGGATTTTCTGCCGGTCGACTACGCGCAAAAACTGGAAGCCCTCTCGCGCCAGCACGACATTGTGATGTGCTACGACGAGGTGCAGGCGGGCTTCGGCCGCACCGGAAAGATGTTTGGGTTTGAACATTACGGCGTGCGGCCCGACCTGATTGCCTGCGGGAAAGGCATCTCGTCATCGCTGCCGATATCGGCCGTGATCGGCCGTGAAGACATTATGGGTCTATATGCGCCGGGGTCGATGACCTCCACGCATTCCGGATCACCCCTGCCCGTCGCCGCCGCCATTGCCAATCTGGAGATTATCCAGAAAGAACATCTCGTCGAGCGCGCCGCGCGCCTGGGCGACATTCTGATTCCCGAGGTGCGCCGCATTCGCGCCAAGCATCCGCAGAATTTGGGATGCGTGCAGGGGAAGGGGCTGGTGGCAGGAATTCAGGTGGTGAAGCCCGGGACCAAAACCCCCGACCCCGATACGGCGTTGCGGATCAATATCGCCTGCTTCCACAAAGGACTGCTGATGTTCGCCCCGGTCGCCGCCAGCGGAGAGTGCGTCAAGATCGCCCCGCCGCTCACCATCACGGAAGATGCTCTCCGAGAGTCACTCCAGGTTCTGGAAGAGGCCGTGGACGAAGTGTTGGGGACCGCTTAGCAGCCCGTCATTCATACCTCAGCGCTACCATGGGATTCACCTTGGTCGCGCGGCGCGCGGGGATATAGCTTGCCAGGAGCGCGACGGCCGTCAGCAGTAGCGTAACAACGATGAGCGTGGCGGGGTCGGCGGGCTTCACGCCAAATAGCAGACCGCCCAGAAGCCGAGCCAAGCCGAAAGACGCCGCCATGCCGAAGGCCACGCCGGCGAGGGTAAGGCGCAGCCCACCGCTCACCACAAGCCACAGCACTTCGCGACGGTTGGCCCCGAGCGCCATACGAATGCCCATCTCATGCGTGCGCTCGCTTACGGAGTACGACATCACTCCATAGATGCCGACGGCCGCGAGCACGAGCGCCAGTCCGGCAAAGACGCTCATGAGCGTCATCAGGAAACGTTGGTAGGCGATGGAGCGCGAGAGCACTTCTTCCATGGAGCGACTCTCGCCGAGAGGCATGTTGGGCTCCGACTGCCGCAGGGCTTCTTCCACGGCGTGGCTGAGGCCCAACGGATTCACTGCGGTTCGGACCAGCACCGTCGTGGGGAACCAGGCCTGAAACAACTGGTCGATTCCGTAGGAAGCCTGCGCCATCGGCACGAACATGGTGGAGGGTGCGGGTTCATCCAAGTGCGATTTCACGTCACTCACCACTCCCACGATTTCCAGCGTGTCATTTTCCAACGTCAGATTCTGGCCCAGGGGATTCAAACCCGGGAAGTGCTCACGGGCGAAGGCGGCATTGATGATGATGACCTTGGCTGCACCCGCGGAATCCGCCGGCGTGAAGAACCTGCCTTGCAGCAACCGACCTCCCAGCGCGTTGAAATACTCCCGGGTAATTTCACGATAGTCGGCGGAAAATCCCTCTGAATCTTTCCGGCCAACCACCTGGACGTAATCGTTTCCGCCTTGTTCCAAGGGGGAGCCGGCCGCCACCACGGCAGAGCTTTTCACTCCAGGGATGGCATCAATGCGTCCCAGCGCGCTCTCGTAGAAAGTCGAAAGTTGAGCGCCCGACTTGTACTGGGTTCCCGTGGTCCAGATGGGCAAGCAAAGAAGGTTATGCGGATCAAAGCCGGGGTTGGTGCGCAGGAGATTCGCGAATGTTGCGATCAGCAGCCCCGAACCCACCAGCAGTACCAGCGACAGCGCCACCTCCGCCATGACTAATGCGGACCGCAGTCGATTGCGGGGGGAAATTGCCCGGCCCCCGCTTTCCTTGAGGGATTCATGCAGGTCCTGGCGAGACGCGCGCAGGGCCGGCGCCATGCCGAAGACGATGCTGGCCAGAACCGCGACCAGCACTGTGAATCCCAAAGCCCAGCGGTCCAGAGCAATGTTTTGCGCGTGCGGCAGATCGGTTGGAGTGAGAGCCAGCAACGAATGCAGTCCCCAGTACGCCCCGAGCAACCCGCCGACGGCGCCCAGGAGGCTCAGCAGCACATTTTCCGTCAGTAGTTGCCGGAACATGCGCAGGCGGCCGGCTCCCAGGGCGATGCGGATGGAAATCTCGCGGCTTCTGGTCGCGGTTCGAGCCAATTGCAGATTCGCCACGTTAACGCACGCAATGAGCAGCACAAAGCCGACGGCCCCGAACAAAATCAACAAAGGCATGTGCAGGTCACTGGTGATCATGTAGTTGTAAGGGAAAACGGCAATGCTGATCTGGCTGGAGATCCTTTTCGCTTCCTCAGGGTCAAACTCCTGGAGGAAGGGTTTCGTGAGCGTCGCGAAGTAGGCGTTGGCCTGCCGGCGCGACACACCGGGCTTCAACCTGCCGATCACATCATAGTTGGTGCCGCTGCCAATCGTGCTCGCCACCTGACCGATGGTGGTCCACAAGTCTACGGGAGAAGTGCTTTCGAAACCCGAGGGCATTACTCCGATGATTGTGAAAGAAGCGCTATCTAGTACGACCGTACGGCCAAGCACTTTCGGGTCGGAGGCGAAATCCCGCACCCAGAGACCGTGACTCAAGATGGCCACGTTGGCGCCGCCCGGCTGGTTCTCGCCGGCAGAGAATTCGCGTCCCAGGGTCGGCTGCACGCCGAAAACTTGAAAATAGCCCGTGGAGACGCGAAGAACTCTCACCCGCTCGGGACGAGTGCCTCCCACCAGGTTGAATCCCACACCCGTCGTAGCCGTGAGGCACTGGAACGGGTCGCTGTGGCTCCTCCAGAAATCGAACTGCCGAGAGCTGAAGCTCGCCCGGGTACCCTGCTCCCTGGACACGCGAGCAATTTGCATGATTCGTTCTGGCTCGGGGTACGGGAGTGGCCGCAGAAGTACGCCATTGACCACACTGAACATGGCGGTGTTGGCGCCGATGCCGAGCGCCAAGGTGAGCACCGCGACCGCCGTGAAGCCGGGATTCTTCCTGAGCACCCGCAGGCCATGGCGGACATCCTGAAGCAGCGTCTCGACCAAGCTCACGCCGCGGGCATCGCGGCACTCTTCTTTCACCTGGTCCAGGCCGCCGAGCTCGAGCCGCGCTCGGCGCGTTGCTTCTTCCCGCGTCAAACCTGACTGGACATATTTCTCCACCTGGTGTTCGAGGTGCGCTCGCAACTCCTCGTCCAACTCTGCTTCCATCGATTTGCGCCGGAACAAAGCACGCCAACGATACAGGAGATCGCTGAGCATGGTGCCCTCCTACGCAGTTTCCAAAACCTGCCCGACGGCAGCGGTCAGTTTTCGCCAGGCGGTTTCTTCCACTTCCAGTTGTCTCCGGCCGCTCCGGCTAAGCTCGTAATACTTGGCGCGGCGGTTGTTCTCGGAGGCGCCCCATTTCGCTTTGATCCAGCCGCGCCGCTCCAGCCGATGCAGGGCGGGATAGAGCGAACCTTGCTGGATACGCAGCATGTCACTCGAAATCTGCTGAATACGCTCGGAAATAGCCCAACCGTGCTGGGGTTCGAGAGCCAGCGTCTTGAGGATGAGCAGGTCCAATGTCCCTTGCGGCAGGTCGATCCGTTCGTTTCCCATAAGATTCCCCTTTCGCTTCTACAGGGAATATCCTACACGCCCCTCTTGTAGAAGTCAAAGGGGAAAGTGAACGCAGGCGGGGCCCGCCGCGGCGGGGGCTGCCGGCGCGGGCAACAGGCCAGGAATGTTTGGCCTGCCACCCAGCGCCGCGCGTGATAATATCCCTCTCCATTCACAGGACGAGGCTGCAACTTGCGGGTCATCTCACACCACGCAGGGCTGGCTTGGTCCGGAGAAAAGACCCGGAGGGCAATCCGATGAAGACTCTTGTGTCGCTCATTTTCGCACTCAGTCTCGTTGCCACCGCGCCGGCGGCGGCGACGGCCGTGACGCTCGAGAGCAACGGCTGGACCATCAGGGCCGACCGAGACACGGGCGCCATCCTGATTGCGCACGAGAAGCTTGGCGTCCTGTTGCGGGGTGTGCGTCTAAGTCTGGAAAATGGCCGCGACCTCCAGGCGCTCCGGGGCTGGACAGCGGCCTTGGAGGGCGCCAACCAGTTGGCGGTCCATGTCCCCAAGCCCTCCGTCGTCTGGCGCTTCGAGTGCCGCCCGGACGTCCTGATCATTTCGAGTACTTCGACCCATGCTGTGCTGACGGCGCTGGCGCCCGCGCCGCCCGGACGCATCCCCGTGCGGCTCATCGACCCTGAGGGTACTCCGGTTGACTGGGTGGGCACGGAGGAAGTGCGGGAATCTTACGGCGGGACCGACACGCGCCATCCCTCCTTCCTGCCGCGCCAGAATCCCGAGGTGATCACCTTCGCACTCGGGCAGGTGACAAGCGAGAACCTGCACAGCCTGTTCGATCGGGACACCGACACGGCCGTTCGCTTCCCGGAATCCGCGCGCCTGCGCCGCAACGCGGAGGATGCAAATCTGCTTGACTTGACCCTCTCCGTGCCAGGCAGCACGGCGGTGCGCGTCGAGGCGGACTACTTCACGAAAACCCTGGGCGTTCCTTACTACGTGCCGTTTGATGATTCGGCCTTCCCCGCTCCGCCCGCGGTTTGGAGCAGTTGGACGAGTTATTACAGCGAAGTCCGTGAAGACGACATCGTCCGGAATACCGATTGGATTGCCGCGCACTTGGCGCCCTACGGATTTGGGTATGTCGAGCTCGACGACGGATACGACCGCGACCCCAAGGGCCAGCATGACTGGATTGAAAACTGGGACCGCGCGAAATTCCCGCACGGCCCCAAGTGGCTGACGGACTACATCAAATCCAAAGGCCTGCGCGCCGGGGTGTGGATTGTCCCCAATGCCTATGCGGGAGCGACGGGCGATCACCCGGACTGGTATCTGCGCGACCGGCAGGGGCAGTTCATTCTTGATTACCAGACGCCGGCACTGGACTCAACAAATCCCGGTGTGAAGGATTTCCTGCGCAAGCTCTTCACGACGCTCGATGACTGGGGCTTCGACTATTACAAGTTTGACGGCGAGCACGCCCTGCCCCAATACGCGCCGCCGGTTGACCACAGACGCCTTTACGATCAAACGGTCGATCCGCTCGTCGCTTACCGCGAGCGGTTGAAACTGATTCGGGAGACCCTGGGTCCCGGGCGGTTCATTGAGGGTTGCCCGGCGGGCACGCCGCTTAACGGCATCGGTGTTTTCAATTCCTATTTCAACGGCGACGATGTTTACAACAGTTGGCAGGGCATGTACGCACTCTTCAGCTCCATCAACGCCAACGCTTTTCTCAATCACCTGCTGGTTTACGTCATGCCCGGGGAGGGGATGGAAGTCGGGCCGCCCATGACGGTGGAAGAAGCCCGCCGGAAGCGGCCGGCGAGCGTCGTGGAGGTGGCGGCCTCGCGCGAAGATCCCCTGCGCGGATTTGGGACCACCACGGCCGAAGCTCGGACCCTGGTTTCCTGGGTGGCGCTCACCGGCGTGGCCTATCCGCTGGCGAGCGTGCTCCCGGAACTTCCCGAGGAGCGCACCCGCCTGCTGCAACAGACGCTCCCGACTGAGCCCATCCTGCCCCTGGACCTCTTCAGCCGCGGGACCGACATGCGCTGGAATATCTTCAAGTCCGTCACTCCCGATACTTACATTCACAACTACGCGGACACCCTGGATCTGAAAGTGAATGCGCCGGCAGGCGTCTTTGACGTCGTTGGCCTTACCAACTGGCGCAGCGAGACGGAGACACGAGAAGTCGCCTTTACGGAGAAACTGGGGCTCGCACCCGGGGCGCGTTACGTGGTGTTCGATTTCTGGGGGCAGAAAGTGCTCGGCGCCTTCTCAAACCGGATGAAGGTGGAGGTCGGACCGCACGATACGAAGGTGTTGGCGGTCCATCCCCTGTTCGATCATCCCCAGCTCGTGGGGACGTCACGCCACATCACGGGAGCGTATTCGATCACCGCGGTTGCATGGGAGCCGACGAAGAAACTGCTGCACGGGTCGTCCCAGACGGTGGCGGGAGATGATTACTCTCTCTTCTTCTACGTGCCCGAGGGATTCGACGTCTCCTCGGTGCGGGCTGCGGCGAATGGCAACCGCGAGCTGGTGGTGCGCAAATCTCCTGAGGGGCGCTCACTCCAGTTGACGTTTCCCGGCCAAATTCAGGCGGTGGACTGGTCGATTACTTTTGCGGCGAAAGGAGAGGGCCCCAAGTAGAGGGTGGGAAAGCAATCCAATTCGGGCGTGGGGGCAGGGTTACCCTGAGAACTGCAATACGCCCCTCCCGCCGCGGTGGGAGGGGAATCACGGGGAGCATTTTCATGCGCTATGACGGCCACCATGCGGCGTGAACGTCTGAACGAACGGTCCGCGCAAGGCAGCGGTTCTTCAGGGTGGGTCACACCGGGGATTCTGAACTATGAACAGGTCAGGCGGCATGGGGCAAGTTCATCAGCTCTTCCATTTCGCGTGCCGTCTTGGCGTGCTCAGGATAACTGGTGACCCGGATGTCAAAGGAGTAGCGCTGGCTCGAGCCCATCGCGTCGGAAAGGCCGTCGGCCACACGCACCGCAACTCGATGTGCGTCGGCCGCCACTGTCCGGGGGAGAAGCACCCCAAATACGCCGGGGGTAAACTGGTAGATGGAGTCTTCCGCTCGAAGCTTGCATAACATGGCTTTCACGGCTTCACCAAAGGCCGCATAGACGTCCTGGCTCTGCGAGAGGTTGGGGGCTTCCAGGGAAACGCTGAGCGCGGAAAGAGGGTGGCCGCGGTGCGTGGCGCGCTGCAGTTCCAGCGCCAGGCGGTCACAGAACTGACTGGCTCCGAACAAGGTCTGAAGCAGTTCACTGCTGCCCTGATTGCGCAGCGCCAAGTTGCGGGTTCGCTCCGCATCCAGTTCCTTGCGGAGTCGGCTGATGACCATCTGGCGGTCAACCAAATACCCGACGAAAAGCACGGCGAGGATGCAGAAGCCGAAAACGCCCCTCAGCATGGTGCGCTCGCTCAGAGAAAGGGCGTCGGGAGGCACCAGGGAGTACATCAGCAGGGCCATTCCTCCCGCCAGGATGAGAATCATCGCCAGAGCCAGAACCCATAACTGCCAATCCCGGCGATCCAGGTCCTGCAGGCGAATCTGGTCAAAGACGTGCATTTCCTCTTCTCCTTCTTCCCAAGGGCTGCCGACCTGCCACGTGCTCTCGTCGTTCTCGGTGGTGAGAAGTGAAGGCAAACCGCCTCCCTTTGGGTCGCACGAAGCAGCGCCCGGCTACGGTCCCGCTCGGCGGGATGCCCAGACGCCTTCCCTCTTCCGCCCAGCCGATGCTCAGCCGACGGGGCCCTCCGTGAGCTTCTTCAATTCGGCCCACAGAGGATTGCCCGCGGGAAGGTTGGTGAGTTTTGCTACCAACTGCGCAGCAGCGGCGGAAGGGTGATTGTACAAACCACCCAAGGCGGTCCTGCGGACCAAGAGGGCATGTCCGGAATCAGCCAGAATCTGGTAGAGAGCCTCGGCCGCGCGATCCGAAGGGATGGCGGCGAGGGCGATGACAGCTTTCTCCAGCGCCCCAACCTTGAAATCCCTCTTGACTAAGAGTGCCTCCAAGTGGCCAAGGCTCGCCGGGTCTTTTAGAATCGTCAGTTCGTCCAGTGCCATCTCGAGCACGCCAGCCTGCAAGTTGGGCAAGGCTTCCGCCAGGACTTCTCCCCGGCCGCCGACATTGCTCCTCAAAATGGCGATGATGGCGGCCTGCTGCACCCGGTGGTCCGGATGGCGCAATGCACCGCGCAGTTGCGCGGGAAGTTCCGGGTCACCCAGATCACCCAGAATAATGGCGGCATTGCGCACGACGTACCAGCGCGCATCGGCCAGCCGCTTCCGCGAGGCCTCGAGGGCGGGCGTTCCAAGATTGCGAATCAATCGCATTAACGGCAGGCGGTTGGAAGCCGCAGGTTCCTCTTCCAGGCGCCGGAATACCGCTTCCGCGCCCGCGGGGCCAATCATCACCAACAAGGACGTCGCGGTTTTCACCCAAGCCGCGTCGCTGCGCTTTTGCAGGTACAACTCGATCAGCCGGTCCAGGACCTCGGCCGGGAGCAGCCTGGAAAGGGCGCTGCCACAGCAGTCCACATGTTGAACCGGGTGCCTCGCGAGCGAGCGCTTCAGGTCCGTTGCGATCTTGCAAACGAACTCAAAATCCTCAAAGCGGCCGGCGTTTTCCGACACGACGGCCAGGCAGCTCGTTATCCCCAAGTGGCAGGGCCAATGCAAGCGGGTTTCGTCCAGGAGGTCTCGCACCAGGGGTTCCACCAGAGTGTGCATCAACTCCAGGTTCTGCACGCCCGCGAGGCTGTGGAGAAGTTGTGGCGCTCGCTGGAGTTCTTCCGCCCGCGCCGCGGCAGGAGCCTTGTCCAAAACCGCGAAGTAGTGTCGGGCAATCTCCGCGGCCTCGTCAAATCTCCCCTCGTTCACGGCCTCTTGGACGTAGTGGAGAAGACGATCAAAGTCTTGCGCCGTGAACCGCTCCAGGCGCACGAGTTGAGATTGCTTCTCCTTTTCCGGCAGGGTGAACCACATCACCTCCCGCCGGATGCGGTCGTAGACTTCCGGGGGTAGATTCGCTTGCTTCACAAAATCCGCAAGCTTTTGCAGGAGGCGCTCGGCGACCCGCGTAGCCTTGAGCCCGCGCAACAAAGCGTGGAGCACCTCCTGTCCTACACCCTGTACGCCCCCCTGGGAAGCGGAAGTGGTCAGGCGTTCGGCCGTCCACCCGGCAATGGCGTCTTCCATCAAATGCGCCGCCATCACGCCGGGCGGGTGGCCCTGGATGTCGCTCTGTCTTCCCGGGGGCAGGGAGGAAACCAGGTAATCGAGCCGCAAGCCTCCCAGCATCCGTGTCAAGGCGACCAGTAATTCCGAGAGATTTCCCTCCGGGTCTGCCAGGGTGTTGCGAGTGGCTTCGTTTGCCACCTCCAGGACTTCGCGCGGCGTACTGGCAAACCCCTGAGGCTGGGCGACCCCGGCGGCTTGCAGAAGCATATCCAACGCCATCGTACCCGAGGGGGCTTCCTGGCCGAGGATGGCCTGTGCCGTCAGGTAGGACTCGATATCCATTCCAATCTCGATCGTGTCGCCCTCGTTTTCCCGCTTTGCCGCGGGCATGACGCGAATGCCTGCAATAGGGTTTTCGGCCAGAAATTTCTGGGTGCCTCCCCGCTCCGCAATCACGTTCGGCCGGGTCGCAAGCACAGCCAGCGCGCGTTTGAAGTCCTTGAGCGTCACCCCGGCCTGAAAAGAGACCGCCCCAATTTCCCTTTTGGAAAACGCCACCTGCAAATGGGTAAGAGCATTTTGGGATATAAGACTGCTGTTGAGCAGGAGGCGATCATTGACAAACCCGAAATTGAATTGCCCACCCAACTTGAGCAGTTCGGTCAGCAAATCATAGCTCTGCTGGATGGCCTTCCCCGCAGCCGGGTGGTCCACCGAGTACATCGCACTGATCTTGAACACCGTCTGAAAGGCCTGCCCAAACGCCAAACCCTGGACCTTGAGCTGGTTCTTTTCACTCGGATTGGAAGGCGGGGTGCGCGGCTGGGGGTGCACGGAGGTTCCGTTGCGAACCGGAAATTGATACGAGGTAACTATACCTGCGTTTCAAGAATCGTCAACGAAAAGATGTCCCGGCGGGAACCCCAGAGCGAGGCGCGGCTAAACAGCCTGCGGAAAAACGCTTCCTGCTGTCATTCTGAGCGAAGCGAAGAATCTCGCCCTGCGCATGTTCATGAACATACGAGATTCTTCCTTCGCTATGCTCAGGACCGCCTGCGGCTCCTCAGAATGACACCGCCTACGAGTTTTTCCGCAGCCTCTATATCCGCGGGCGTGTTCCCCTGATGGCATTTCTGGGAGTAAACTCATAGGGAGGGGCGCGGGGCACGCGCCCCCGGAAGCAAACACTTCGGGAGCTCTGCCATGACCAAGCGCCACCCAGGAAAACCCATCTCCGTTGCCAGCAGCCTGCTTGTGCTGATCTCCCTTGCGGGCTTCGCCTATGGCAAACGCCAAACCACCGATGTGCCCCCATTTCAGTATGTGGCTGGGACGGAGGACCTGGCGCAAGGATGCTCCGGGAAACTGGAAGTGCTGAAGGATGGGCTCGCCTTCGCCTGCCCGGCCGGGTCAGTCAACGTGCCCTTTGCGGCGATTACCCTCATGCAATATCGCCCCGACGTGAGCAAGCAGGTCTTGCGGATGAACATTGCCTGGAAGGTGCAGCCCCCAGTAGTCAAGCGACTGAGAAACAGCCAGTACTTTGCCGTCCTGTACACTGCGCAGGGCGCGGTCCACGCGCTGGTCCTGAAGGTGGAACCCCTGCAGATGCGTCCCTACCTGGCGGAAATTGAACTGCAATCTGGAAAGAGCGTTCAGGTGTATCGAAGCTACGAGGAACTTGAGTAGGATGCCCGCCGGCCCGCGGCCGTCCGCTTCCTGCTTGGGGGTGGGAAGGTTTGAGGAAATGGTGAAGGGGAAAGCGAATCACTCCTCCACGATCCCCGAGAGAGCTTAGTCCTCATCTTACTATTCACTATTTACCATTGTTTGTTACCCGCCCACCGGCGGAAAACGTGGCGCGGGCTTTATTGGGACGTCCCCTGGTAGTAGTATCCGGCGCGGGCGCGAACCTTTGCTCCCGGCCGCCGCACCTGCACTACAATCCGATGGAACCCGGTTTCCTTTAGGTTATCAGGGACGTAGGCCAGTTCGTACTGGCCGTGGATCTCCGTGGCAATACGGGTTAGCGCCTCTTGCACGGTGCTCTTGCCCCACTTCTTATAGTAGACCCCGCCGGAATAACCCGCGAAGTATTCCAGCGAACTCTTGAAGACCAGGGACTTGACGGTCTCGCCGGTAGCAAGCAGAATCGGCACAACTGGAACGGGCGTGTCGAACTGGATCTGCTGGGTGCTGGGTGTGGACACGGTGTTGGGGGGTGAGGGGTGCCCCACCGACATAGCCACGAGGTCTGGCCGGGGATCTTGCTGAGACCTCGACCACAAGTTCTTGGCCGGGTTGAAGCCCAGCCCATAGATCGTTACATCGGAATTCATCGCCCGCCTGACGATTTCATTCTTGCCCATCTCGCTGCCGATATCGTAGCCATCCGAAAACACCACGACCACCCGCCGGTCCTCCTGGTGCTCTTTTTGGAGCGGGATCTGATCCAGCATTCCCAGCGCCCGCACCAGCGCATCGTCCAGGTGCAGCCCGCTCCCCCGCCCGCTGAGCTTGCGGAGCGCTGCATCCAGCTTGTCACCATTGCGGGTGAAATCCTGCACCAGATTCACGTGGTCACTGTAGGTAATCAGCGCCACCTGGCCCTGGGGCCCCATCAGGAGCTCGGAAAACATCGAGCCGAGCGGGCGGACCTCGTCGAGCAAGGGCGCGGTCGTGTCATTCGTTTCCACCACGATCACCAGGGCCACCGGGTGGATTTCGGTTCCAAACTGCTTGATCTGCTGCAGCGCGCCGTTGTCGTAAATCTTGAACTCATTCTGGTCAACGTCGTAGACGAACTGTCCGGCCGAGTCAAATACCGTCACCGGGGTCGTCACCAAATGGGATTCCACCCGCAGCGTCGTAATCGCCTGGGTCGGATCGGCCGACTCCTTCTTCGGGGCGTTCGCCGCGGGGCCGCCGCTCGCCGTACCTTGTTGCGCCTGGATGGTCCCGACCGAGCCCGGCTCGGCCAGCACGCCGACGAGCGCCAGGCAAGCAGCCAAGCGCAGAAACGCACGGAGCCACTTCAAATCCATGAACAACCTCCCCAAACCCGCCTTCCTCTTGGATGACCGCCCGGCCTCGAGCGTTGCAGCACTGATTTCTCAGGCCGCTTCCTTCTCCTGGCAGGTTGATGAAAAACGTCCTCGCGGCCTCTCACCGGGTGCGCTGCCGCACGGCTTCGTAGAGCACCACGCCCGCCGCCACAGACACGTTTAGGGAACTCATGGGCCCGCGCAGCGGGATGTGCGCCAACTGGTCACAGGCCTCCCGCACCAAGCGATGCAAACCACGCCCTTCGCCCCCCAAAACCAGCACGCACCCTGTGGAATAGTCAAGCTCAGTATAAGACCTCGGCGCCTCGGCTTCCAATCCATACACCCAAAGGTTACGCTCTTTCAAGTCCAGCAAGGTCCGCACCAGGTTTGGGACCCGCGCCACCTTGGTGTGCTCCAGAGCGCCGGCCGCCGCCCGCGCCACAGCCGGTGAAAGCCCCGCCGCACGCCGCTCGGGAATCACCACGCCGTCCGCCCCCGCCGCCACCACGGTGCGCAGGATCGCCCCCAGGTTCGCCGGGTCTTCCACGCCATCCAGCGCCACCAGCAGCGGCCGCTCCGCACCGGTGAGAATCTCGCTAAGGTCATCATAGGCCTTGGGCGTGCACACGGCCACAACGTTCTGGTGCTGAACCGTGCCGGCGGCCCGCTCCACCGCCGGGCGCGGCGAAAAACGCAGCCCAATGCCCGCCGCCCGGCAGGCGTCGACGACCTCCTGCAGCCGCGGATTGTGGTAACCCTGAGTAATCATCACGTAGTCCACCGAGCGCGTGCGCACCGCTTCCCGCACCGCATGGATGCCGTAAACTACCTCCAGCCGCTCGCCGCTTTCTCGATGCGACAACGCCTTGACTCCTCGTTAAACGGGCGCTCGCCGTGCTGCGGCGCCCCGCCCCTACTCGATCACCGAACCTTGGTTACGAGACACCTGGCGAGGTTTCACCTCAGACTGGCGATCCGTGACCCCTCACCCAGCCGCCGCCGGCGCTCTCACCAGTCGGGGGGGGCGGGGGGCCCCGAGCGCCGGGGGTGAGGGGTCTTGCCGTCGCAATGGCTTCGGTAAACTTGACTCAAATAGTCAAGTTCCGAATATCCAGCCTGCTAGAATCCCGCCGCTTCCGCAAACTCCCTCAGCCGCTCGGCCACGCTCTTCACGTGATGCGCCAGCGGCAATTTCGAGCCCGCCTCGTAAATGGGAACCAGCTTTTCCAGTTCCGGCCCGGAAGCCGCTCCGGTCACGGCCACGCGGATGGGATGAAACAGATCTTTCCCTTTCTTCCCGGTCTCTTTCTGGACGGACTTGGCGATCTCGCGGAAGCGCTCGTAGGTCAGCGGATTCTCGATCAGGACCTTCGGGATGAACGCCTTCAGCACCGCGCGCGCGCCGGGGTCCGCGAGCAGTTCCTGAAACTCCGGAGTGGCCCTGGCGCGCTCGACATCAAACTCGAAAATCACCCGCACCGCCTCCGGAAGCTGGGAGAGAGAGTTAATATTCTTGACCACGGCTGCGAGCACGCTCTCCACCCACGCCAGAACGTCCGCACCGGGATGACCGGCCAGGTAACCAACCTTTTCCAAATAGGGCACAGCGAGCGCGACCAGGCGCGCGGGCGGGCACTCCTTCATGTAGTGTCGATTCAACCAGTGAAGCTTGTCGGTATCGAACACCGCCGGGCTCTTGGTAATGTGCTCGAGTGAGAATTGCGCCACGAGTTCGCTGGGGCTCAGAATCTCCGTTTTGCCATCCGCGGGCGACCAACCCAGCAGCGCCAGGTAATTCCGCAGCGCCTCGGGAAGAATCCCCATCTCCCGAAAACTCTCCATGGACGTTGCCCCGTGCCGTTTGGAGAGCCGGGTGCGGTCGGAGCCAAGAATGGTGGAGAGATGCGCGAAGGCGGGCGGCTCCCAGCCCAGAGCGCGGTAGAGGGCAAGCTGGCGCGGCGTATTCGAGATGTGGTCGTCGCCGCGGATCACGTGGCTAATTTCCATCAAGTGATCGTCAATCACCACCGCGTAGTTATAAGCGGGCGAGCCCTCCGAGCGCACCAGGACGGGGTCGCCAATCACCTCGCTCGAAAAAGTGGTGGGCCCATGCACCAGGTCGTTCCAGAAGAAGCTGCTCTCCAGGATTTTCAAGCGTACGGCGGCGGGCTCACCGGCAGCTTTGCGCCGCGCGGCCTCCCCGGCGTCGAGTTTCCGGCAGCGGCCGGAATAGCGCGGCTGGCGGCCGGCCTTTAGTTCCTCTTGCCGCTCGGCCTCCAGTTGCTCCGCCGAGCAGAAGCAGTAGTAGGCGTCTCCCTGCGCAATCAACTTCGCGCTGCACTCCGTGTAGAGCGCCCGCCGCTCCGACTGGCGATACGGTCCGAACGGGCCCCCCTTATCCGGGCCTTCGTCCCAGTCCAGGCCGAACCAGCGCAGGTCTGCGAGTAACTGCCTTTCGTATTCTTCCTTCGAACGCTCCACGTCTGTGTCTTCTATCCGCAGTGCGAAGACGCCCCCGTGATGCCGCGCGAACAGCCAGTTGAACAAAGCCGTCCGGGCGTTCCCCACGTGCACGTGACCGGTCGGGCTGGGAGCAAAACGGACTCGAACCTTGGGCATAGTTGGACCTTGAGGCAAACTTAACAGATTGCTGAAAAACCGCCAAAACTGCCATCCTGAGGAGCCGCAGGCGACGAAGGATCTCCGCATTTGCCTGATTCTAAAAATGCAGAGATTCTTCGCTTCGCTCAGAATGACAGCGCCTACGAGTTTTTCAGCAGCTTCCTAAAGATAGCACAGGCCGGCCTCTGTCGCGCCGGTCCCGAGTGGGCACGAGGCCCGCCCCTACTTCTTCGCCGCCCGCAACGCGGGCAGCCAGCGGGAAAGCTGGTCGAGGCTGGGGTAGTGCGTGCGGTCCACTTGCAGCGGCGTCACGGAGATTTCGTGCGCGAGAATGGCGCCATAATCCGAATCCGGTTCGACGTCGCCCAACTCGACGGTCTCATCAAGCCAATAGTACGGACGCCCGCGCGGGTCCTTTTGTTCGCGGACGACATTCTGGGAAAGCTTCTGGCTCTGGCGGGTCATCCGCACGCCGCGCACTTCGCCGCGCGGAACATTCACATTCAAGCACACTCCCGGGGCCAAACCCTCCGCGAGGATTTGGGTGGCAAGCTCGGCCGCGAAGGCGGCCGCCGCGGAAAAATCCAGGTACTTGCGCGTGGCGAGCGAAATCGCGAACCCCGGCACACCGTGCAGCGCCGCTTCCATGGCGGCGGCGACCGTGCCGGAGTAGAACACGTTCTCGCCCAGGTTGCCGCCGGGATTGATTCCGCTCACCACCAAGTCCGGCCTCTGCGGCAGAATGTGGTAGAGGCCCAGGATCACCGCGTCCGCCGGCGTGCCGGAGACGGCGTAGCGCCGGTCATCCACCCGATGAATGCGCAGCGGCGTGTGCAGGCTGATCGACTGGCTGGTGGCGCTCATTTCCTTGTCGGGAGCGACCACGCTCACTTCCCCCAGCGGCGCCAAGCCCTGCTCCAGGGCCTTGATCCCCAAGGCGCTAATCCCGTCGTCGTTCGTGATGAGGATGTGTTTCAAAAACTCCAGCTTTCAGCTATCAGCAATCAGCTTTCAGCCGTCAGCTAGTACTAGAGCTGGCTGACAGCTTCCGTCGAAAAGATGTCTCACTCAAGCGGAATTCTTTTCTAACATGGCCATGAGCGTTCGTCCACACGATTCGGCGGAAAGTGCAGTCCAATCGAGCGGTTCTTTGTTCACCCGATCTTCTGGTCACCGGTTCACCCGATTGCCTTGACTTTCGCTTTTTATTCGCCTATCCTGATGCCGTCTGTATTGGGGGGGAGGAGTCATGTTCACGCAGGGGCGAATTCCGCCTACGGCCGCCTTAACCCAACCCTGGCATCTTCCGCCACAGGGCTTGGTGGTCTTTCACGGTGAGTGCGACGCGCCCCGGCTTAGCCACTACTTCCTGCCGCGCCTGGTCCGGGAGGGCAAGCGGATTCTGTTTCTGGATGGCGCGAACTGTGCCAATCCCCGGCTGATGGCGCGGTTGGCCGAACAGCGGAAGATTCCCTTTGGGCAGTTCAACCGGCAGATCATGTTGTCGCGAGCCTTCACTTGCTTTCAGCTCACCGAACTCATCCGGCGGGCTCCCCAATTCCTCGCGGAATTCCCCGCCCAGGTTCTGATGGTAACGGCCTTCCCGGAGCTTTACTTCGATGAGGATATTCGCCACGCCGACGCCCACGCGGCTTTCCAGCAGGCCCTGGGCCGTCTTCGCGGCTGGGCCGGCCAGGCCCGGGAGAGCTTAACGGTGGCACTGTTTTCTTCCGTCTCCGCTTTCCAGCCGTCCGCGAGCCGCAAGTCCTTTTTCACCCAGACCTGTGCGGCCGCGACCGAGCTCTGGAAGTTTCAGGTGGATGGCGCAGGTCGGCTGGGGTTGGCGTAGCAGGACAAGGTGCTGGGGGCTAGGGACTGGGTGCTAGGGGCGTGTTGATTTGATTCTCTTGCCCTCGCCCCCTTGGGGGAGAGGGTGGCCCGCCGCCGGCGCTTTCTCCAGCCGGGGCGGGACGGGTGAGGAGGTCACCCAACAAATTGAAAAGCCGAAACCCCTTAAGTGAACCGTATTGCCCCCAGTCCCTAGCACCCAAAAGAGGTGAACCATGGGACGAACCGTTGCCACGTTTCGTGACCTGATCGAACAGGAATTGCAATCCTGGAAGCAGCGCTTTGGCCGCGCCCTTCGCCAGGAAGAGCAGGAGCATCTCGAGGCCATGTTCAATCGTGTTCGTCTCTACATCCAGGCCTGTACTTATCACTTTCCGGTGGACGCGATGCACGGCATTCACGTGGCCGTGGGGCTGGACCATGAAATTCGCTTGCGCAGAATTGAAGCCGCGTTAGGAATCAACCTTGCAACTCAGTGGATGGATTCTCGACCTTTACCCCTGCTCCCAGGGGATGATCGTGTGGCTGATGGAGTCGGGCCAGAAGCGCCACCGGCTGATTGACCGCTCCTTTCGGCCTTGCTTCTACGTGCACGGGCCGGAGGGGAGGCTTGCGCCCCTGGCTGCAGCGCTTCCGGCTCGCGCGCCCGTAAGCTGCGCGTTGACGGAGCGGCAGAATATCTGGGACCGGCAGCCGCTCGGCGTCCTGCAGGTTTGCGCGCATCATCCCACGCTGTTCGCGCCGCTGGCGCGCTTCGTCCGGCGCTTCGACAGCGGCCTTGTTCTGTACGACTCTGATCTGATGCTGGCTCCGATGTACTGCTGGGAAAAGAACATTTTTCCTTTGGCGCAAGTCGAGGTCGAGGCGGACCCGGCCGGCGAGATCCGGGCCATCACCTGCCGGGACGACGAGTGGCGGACCGTGTACGAGCCGCCACCCCTGCGGACCATGCAGGTGCGCCTGGAAGGGCTTTCCGACGTCAATCCCCGGCACGGCCGGCACGGCGCCGTCGAGGTGGCCATCGAGGACGACTGGCAGGTGCTCGATGATTCCGACGCGCCCGTCGCGGAGGCTTTTGAGCGCCTGCTGCGCGTCCACGACCCGGACGCCCTGGTGACCGAATGGGGCGATGACGTCCTGCTGCCGGGTTTGCTGCGGCAAGCGCAACGACGCCACTTCCGCCTGTCTTTGAATCGCGATGAGTTGCCCGTCCAGAGGAGCCGCTCCCGCAGTTACATGAGCTATGGGCGCATCCTGTTCAAGGAGAGCACCACGACCTTGTTCGGACGCCTGCACATCGATACGCAGAATTCCTTTACCGCCGGGCACTGCGATCTGGGAGGCCTGTGGGAACTGGTGCGGGTCACGAAACTGCCGGTCCAATACGCCTGCCGGACGTCGCCCGGCACGGGAATCTCCTATATGCAGATGGAAGTCGCCTGGCGGGACGGCGTGCTGATCCCCGCACAAAAGGCCGAGCCGGAAAGCCCCAAGCACCCGGATGAGTTGTTGCGCGCGGACCGCGGCGGGCTGGTTTTTTCCCCGCGTCTCGGCTTCTTTGAAAACGTGGCGGAGCTGGATTTTGTAAGCGAGTTTCCCAGCATCATGGCGCGCTTCAACATCTCCCCGGAAACGATGAACTGTCCGTGCTGCCCCCAGGCGCCGCGCGTGCCGGAACTCGGCTACCGCGTCTGCCAGCGGCATCGCGGCATCACCAGCCGGGTGGTGGAGCGGCTGATCCGGAAGCGGCAACAGTACAAGAAGATGCGGGACTCGGGATTCGGGATCTGGGGTTCGGGGTTCGGGATGCAGGGTGCGGGTTCTGCGGCAAATCCCCCCTCTCCCATCCCGAACCGTGAGCCCCGAGTCCCGAGTCCCGAAGTTTGTAAGCTTCGGCGCGACGTGCTGAAGTGGCTGCTGGTTTGCTGCTTCGGGTACACCGGCTACAAGAACGCCCGCTTCGGTAAAATCGAAGCGCATGAAGCCATCAATGCCCTGGCGCGGGAGAAATTGCTGGTGGCGAAAGAAGCGGCGGAGCGGCGAGGCTATCGCGTGCTGCACGCGCTGGTGGACTCGCTTTACGTGCAAAAGTCAGAAGTCAGGAGTCAGGAGTCAGGAGCCAGCGGTAGCGCAGACCTGTTCTGTAGGTCTGCGGCTCTTCCACACCCCATGCCGGCCACGCGCGCGGACTACCTGCTTCTGGCGCAGGAAATCGAGCAGCTCACCGGCTTGCCCCTGGCGCTCGAAGCCGTCTACCGCTTCGTCGTCTTCCTGCCTTCCCAGCAGTGCGCGGAGATCCCCGTGCCCAACCGCTTTTTCTGCGTGTCGGAAGAAGGTGAACTCAAGGTGCGTGGGCTCGAATGCCGCCGGCATGATACACCCCCGTACATCGCCAGGATGCAGCGCGAGGCGCTTGCCATTCTGGCCGAGGCTCGCGATTTCACGAGCTATTGCGCCAAGCTGGACGAGGCACGGGAAGTTTACGAAAGGTACCAGGCGCGGCTCCGGGAGGGCAGCGTGGCGCCCGAAGAACTGGTCATCCGCAAGCGCCTCACCCGCGCTCCCGCCAGCTACCAGAAGAATAGTTCCACCGCCATCGCCGCCCGGCAACTGGACCAGGCGGGCGTGAAATTGCGGCCCGGCGAAAACATCGAATACATCATCACCGACGCCGGCTCCGCGCTCATCGACGACCGGGTGCGCGCCTGGACCTTGTGGGAAGGTTGGCGAGGCTACGACGTGGAAGCCTACGCGCAAGCCCTCGCCAAAGCGTTTGAGCCCGCCGCGCACTTCGGAAGGCAGTAAGCAGTGGGCAGATGGCAGAAGGCTAGGATTCGCTGAAGTCGATCATGATGGGGCGAGTCCGGAACCCGCGCGTCCTGATGGCGCAGTAAACCAGTCCGGCCAGGAACCAAACCCCACCCACAATCTTCGCCGGCGTCTTCAGGCCCAACCATATCCACAAGCAAAACACGAACCCAATCAAGGGCATGACGATATCTGCGAACGCGCGGCGCTTATACCCGGGTGGCGACACGACGTTGAATTGCCAGAAGGTCGCCATGTTGACTCCCATGAATGCCAGAAAGGCGCCGAAATTCAGAATCTCGCCCGCCTGCTCGTAAGAGATCAGCAGCGTCCCGACGTAGGCCACGAGCCCGATCACCCAGATGTTGCGAGTGGGAGTATTGTGTTTCGGGTCCAGATAAGCAAAGACGCGGCGCGGCAGGACATTGTCCCGGCCCATGCCGAACAGCAGGCGCGCGGCGCCCAACTGCCCGGTCATGCCTGCTCCCATGCAAGCCAGAATCAAGATGATTCCCAACGCCTGGAAGAGCAGCGGCCCGCCCACGCGCCGGGTGACATCCATAAAGGCCGTCTCCAGGTTCGGAAAGGTCGAGAAATCCGGCCAAATCCGCTGGCCGAGGTAGACCTCCAGTCCACCCACAATGCCGGTGAACAGGCAGACCGAGACGGCGGCCAGCATGACATTGCGCTTGGGATTCACCACATCCTCGGCTAGGGTGGTCACACCGTCAAACCCGATGTAGGTCAGCGCCGCGTAGGAGGTGGCGGTCCAAATGGTGCGAATGTCAAAAGCCTTGGGATTGTAAAAAGGTTCAAAGGAGAAGATCCCGCCCCACCCTCCCCAGTGGAAGAGGTACCGAACCGCCAACACCATGAACGCGACGATGAACACGGACATGACCGCCACGAGGACGATGTTGGCTCGCGCCGTGGAGCGGATGCCCCGCAAGTTCATGAAGGTCATCATGCCCACGAAGATCGCCGCCAGCACGAAATAGGGAACCTGGGGGAGAAACCGCTTCACGGTGAGGGTCACAAAAACGCCATTCAGGAGCGGCTGGATCAGGTAATCGAGGAACATCGCCCAGCCGGTCAGGAAGCCCAGGTGAGGATTTAGCCCGCGCCCCACATAGGTGTACGCCGAACCCGCCGTGGGATAAAGCGCCGCCATCCGTCCGTAGCTGACGGCCGTAAACAGCATCGCCATCATGGCGATCAGAATGGTGGTCACGAAATGGCCGTTGGAAAGCTTTTGCGCAACGCCAAACATGGGGACCGGGGCAATCGGCATGATCAACACGATGCCGTAGAAAATGAGGTCCCAAAGAGTCAGCACCCGCCGCAAGTGCGGCGTCGCCGCTCCCGAGTTTTGCCCGGTTTCAGCCACAGGTCCTCCCTCTCTTATCTGCCCGCGCTGTTCCCCCCTCGCCGCTCCGGCAATCCCTGGAAGTGGGAGGTTCCAGGATGTTTGCCTCGAAGCTCACCGTAGGGAGAGGAATATGGAGATTTCGCGTCCGCGCCTGCCCACGCCGCCACGGACGCGGCGCTGGAGGAACCCGTATTCTACACAGATTGAACGTCGAGTACGACTGGAATCATTCCGGGCGCGGGGTGGTCTGAGCAGGCTGCGCCTCAACCGGAGAGTCCGATGCGGCAGAGAGCCGGCAGGCTCCTGCGGGAGGCATGAGTTCTTCAGCCACCCGCCAGGCAGACGGGGAAGCGGGGGGTGCGCTATGGCCCCGGGCTCGACATCCCTGACCCCGGCGTGCTTGCCAGACGCTCCAGCTCAGGGTCAGGTCCAGTAACTGCGGTCGAGGGAGCGATATTGGATGGCTTCGGAGATGTGCGCGGTGGAAATATCCTCGACACCGTCCATGTCGGCGATGGTGCGCGACACTTTCAGGATGCGGTCGTGGGCGCGGGCGGAAAGGCCCAGGCGCGACATGGCGCTCTCGAGCAAGCGCTCGCTGTCCGGCGCGATGTTGCAGTACTTGCGAATCTGCCGCGAGCTCATTTGCGCGTTGCAGTAAATCTTCTCGCCTTGGTAGCGGTCGAGCTGGCGCGCGCGTGTCTTTATGACGCGGGCGCGAATGGCGTCGGAGGTTTCGCCGCCCGCGTCCTGGCGCAATTCCTGGAAACGCACCGCGGGCATATCGATGTGAATATCAATGCGGTCGAGCAGCGGCCCGGAAATCTTCGACACGTAGCGCTGGATGAGCGGGGGCGTGCAGGTGCATTCGCGTGAGGGATCGTTGAAAAATCCGCACGGGCAGGGATTCATTGCCGCGGCCAGCATAAAGCGCGCGGGGAAAGTGAGGGTCATGGCGGCACGCGCGATGGTCACCATGCCATCTTCCAGAGGCTGCCGCATCACTTCCAGCACGTTGCGCTGGAATTCCGGCAACTCATCGAGAAACAGCAGGCCGTTGTGCGCCAGGCTGACCTCCCCGGGCCGGGGGACAACCCCACCGCCGATCAGCCCGGCGTCCGAAATCGTATGGTGGGGCGAGCGAAAGGGCCGCGTGCCCACGAGGCCAGCGCCCGCTTCCAGTACGCCCGCCACGCTATGGATCTTCGTGGTCTGGATGGCTTCGTCGAAGCTCAGCGGGGGCAGGATGGTGGGAATGCGTTTGGCGAGCATGGTCTTCCCCGCTCCCGGCGGGCCGATCATCAGGATATTGTGGCCGCCGGCGGTCGCGACCTCAATGGCGCGTTTGGCGTGGAGTTGCCCTTTGACGTCGCGGAAATCCACCGCGTACTGGCTGGCTTGCGCAAGCATCTGGGCGGTGTTGACGTGCGCGGGGGTGAACTCGCGCGTCTCGTTGATCAGGTCCAAAGCTTCCGGCAGCGACCGCAGCCCGAACACCTCGACATCCTGCACTACGGCTGCTTCATTGGCGTTTTCCAGAGGCACCACCATCTTCCGCAGGCCCTTCTGCCGCGCCATGGTGGCGATGGAAAGCGCGCCTTTGACGGGGCGCAGGCTGCCGTCGAGCGAAAGCTCACCGAGAAATAGCGTGTTCTTCAAGTCGTTCTTCAGCAGCACGCCCGTCGTGCCCAGAATGCCCAGCGCGATCGAGAGATCGAATCCCGAACCTTCCTTTTTCACGTCCGCGGGGGCCAGGTTCACCGTGATCGCCTGAAAAGGGAAATCCAGGCCGCAATTCTTGATGGCGGACTTGATGCGTTCGCGGCTTTCGCGCACTGCGGCGTCCGGCAAGCCCACGGTGGTGAAATTGGGCATGCCCGCGGAGATATCGACCTCGACTTCGACCGGGTAGGCGTCAATACCGAAGACGGCGGCGCTGAGGGTTTTAAATAGCATGTGCGCAACTCGCTACGGGAAGCTTCACGGCGCATCAATGCCGGGGTGCCCCTCCCGTAAACGCCCGCTGACCGGCGGGTCCTACACAGGGCGGCATTATACCAGAAGTAACGGGGCGAAGGGCAGCAGGGAAATTCCGTGGGCCAGGCGCAGGGGGGGCGACTCGCGAATCAAGCTTCTCCACAGGGTGGTTGGTCCATCCGGCGGTGACCTGCGTCTGCGCACTTCCGCGGCTTTTTGCGGCGATGAGTGGCCATTCGGTCCACCCTTGGGATGGGCGGACCTTCAGCAGCAGCGAGCGTTGGCAACCTACAATTTGATTGTGGTAGAGTTCGCTTGACATAGGAGGGGCATGACAAAAGTGAGTAGCTTTCGCCGGAAGAAGGATTATCTCGCCAAGCTCTGGCGCCATCCTCCTGCGGAAGGATGGGCCAGCTATTCCCCCATGGATCGGCTGGAAAGTGGCAGAGACCTTCGGATGAAAGAATTGCTGATGAGTCCCAGCCTGGACGCGGAGGAGCGGTATAACCATCTCTTCCGGTATTTCCTGCGGGGTTATGTCGAATTCGCCAGCCCCACTCTTGAGCGGGTGAACTATCCCGGGATGGGAAGTGCACATGGGTACAGGATTAATGGCCTGGAGGGGTTTGCGCGGACCTCTCCGCTCCTCGCGGCTTGGATCTATTCCGGGCGCGGGACCGTCGTAACTGACTATGATAGTGGCACAGCCGTTGATTTAGTTGCATTTCTCAAGAACGGCATTTTGGCGGGGACCAACGCCACATCGGCAACCTACTGGGGGAATATAACCAACTTCGATCAGAGAATTGTTGAGACCGCCGAAATTGCCCGGGTGTTGTGGCTGACGCGCCAGCAGATTTGGGATGGACTTTCCAACTCCGAGAAGAAACAGGTCGCCGATTGGCTTCTACAAGTCAATCATGTCATGACACCTAAGAACAACTGGTTATTGTTTCCCGTCGTCGTGAATTATTCCCTGGGCGCTCTGGGTTATCAAGACATCACGCCCGACAAAAGATATTATGAATTCAAGAAGTATTATTTGGGACATGGGTGGTTCTTTGACCTTCCGGAGGGCGTCGACTTCTATAATTGCTGGGGAATAACTTACGATATTTCCTGGATTCACCTGCTCCAGCCGGAGTTTGACCATGACTTCATCGTTAAAGCCCTGGTCCAGTCGGCAGAGCTGACATCCCATCTCATCAGCCCGAAGGGAATTCCCATCATGGGCCGCAGTGTCTGTTATCGCACCGCCGTCCCCGTTCCGGTTATTGCCAGAACTCTGGTCGACGATGCGGCGGAAGTCCAGGGGCTGGGCCGTAGGGCCATGGACACTATCTGGCGTTACTTCGTTGCCCACGGCTGCCTTCGCAATGGTGCTCTCACTCAGGGGTATTTCAATAGCGATCCTCGTTTCGTGGAAAGGTACACGGGAACAGGCAGCCCCCACTGGGGGTTGAGGTCGTTGGTCCTGGCATTTATGCATCCCCAGGGTGACCCGTTTTGGACCACGGCTGAAAAACCCCTTCCTATTGAGGTGGCGGACTACCGCCTGGATCTTCCCGAACTGGGGTGGGAAGTGGAAGGGAACAGGGAATCCGGCGAGATTGTCATCCATATCCCGAACAATTCCCGCCCGGTAGTCGTTCCAGAGCCGTATTCCCTCCTGAGGCGAATAGGGGAGAAGTTCCTCAGAAGGCCACTACGACCACGCAACCATCCCATCAAGTACGAGTCTTCTGAGTATTCGTCCCTGAAACCTTTCCCGGCCATCTTCCCCCCGAAAGCCGTTTGACCAAGTCAAGGTTGTCTCGTGCGTTGGTCTCTGTAGGGAGACGGCATGCAACTGCCGCAGCAAGTCCAGTTGGTTGTAGTTGGCTCGAACCTCTTGGCTCATGCCCATTCCCTGTGCACTCTACCTTCCACGTTCCGAGTCTCGCAGCAGGCGCCAGAACACGGGTCCGCGCCTGCTTGCCTTCCTCCTCCAGAGAGTGTATAGGATTCCCTCGAACGTCGTACCTGGCCAGCCAAGCGGAGTGCCGGCTTCCCGGTGTCGTGGCGCCGCGCTCCGTTGAGGAGGACAACCTGTGCGTGGGACACCTCTGAAGATTACCATTCTGATTTTAGCTCTCGCCTCACTTGCCCTCGGTCGGCGGGGGCAAGACGTAACGCTGCCAACCTCCCCCGGGGCCGGTGTCTTCCTCATGCTTTCGGACATCCACTTCGATCCATTCCCAGACCCCGCCATCGTGGAGAGGCTTGGGGCCAAGCTTCGCGCCGGATGCCAGACCCCCGGCCCCCAGTCATTTTCGCAATACAAGAGCGATACAAACTATACCCTCCTGAAATCGACCCTCGACTATGCGGCCGCAACCGCCGCGAAAGATCATCGTCGCTACGATTACGTCATCATCACCGGAGACTTTCTTGCGCACGAGTTTGATACGCGCTATCAGCAATGCGTGGCGGGCGACGAAGAGGCTTACAAAAAGTTTGCGAGCGACACGATCATATTCGTGAGCAACCTGGTTAGCGAATCCTTCCCCGGTGTGCCGGTCTTCGCCGCGCTGGGAAACAACGACTCGGATGAGGGCGACTACGAAATGCCGAGTGGCCCTTTCCTCGTGAGCGTGAGCCACAACTGGAGTGCCAAGTGGGGAAACCTCTCGATGCCGGCGCGCTCGATTGCGACGAGGTCATTTGAGAGGGCGGGGTATTACGCCGTCCCCCATCCCACCGTACGGAGCACCGAGTTGATTGTACTGAATACCAACTTCTGGACAGCCGCTAATACCCAAGCTTGCAGTGAAAACGATCCGGATCCGGGCGGGCAGTTCGGTTGGCTGGCAGAGGAACTCGGAAAAGTGAAGCGCGCCAGGAGGACAGCAGCTCTCATCATGCATATTCCTCCGGGCATTAACACGGCCGAATCAGTTGGCCCCGGCGAGCCTGTAATGCTCTGGACCGAGCGGTGCACGGAAAAGTTCATGGCCGAGGTGAATGGCTTCCCCCGGGTGGTGCGCGAAATCTATGCCGGGCATATCCACCGGGACGATTTCCGCCTCTTGCAGGACAGGGCCGGAAAGCCACTGTGCCCGGTTCACATCCTGCCGGCCGTCAGTCCAGTTTACGGCAACAACCCGGCCGTCGAGATAGGCTGGTACGACAGAAGCAACGGTGGGCTGACCAATTACGCGCCCCTGTATCTCGACCTTGGAACCGAGAAACCTTCCTGGGCAACCGAGTATGTCTTCACCCAAGCGTATGGATACCCACGGATCAGTCTCACCGCCTTAGAGGACCTGAGTCGAAGGATTCACGCCGGCAATCCAAGTTCTGGAGTGGGCAAACAATACTCGAGCTACTATGCGGCGGGAGCTAAATCCTCCTTGACCCCGGAGAAGTGGGGAAAATATGCATGCGCTCAAACGGAGACGACCATTTCCTCTTTTGGAAAGTGCGCGAATGCTGCGGCAGCCCAGGAGCATTATCCGAATGTTGAGGCCAAGTGACTCGGCGAAGTGAGGCATGTGGACTCACCCCGCTGCCTGGTGTCAAACCGCAAAGCGGCGCGGAGGGAGTGGGTCAGGGCGCTGCCGCCGGCGGAAACCTGGAGATAGGGAGCGGTTCATGAAAAGACGAGCATTCCTCCAAGGCTCGGCAAAGGCAGCAGGCACACTGATTGCCGGTTTGGAGCTTGCCGGCTCCCGCGCCCAGTCGGAGGGCCCCCGCGTGCTTTCACCGCCAGAGAGAAAATCCAGCCGCTTGGTGGAAGTGCCGGGCACGAGCTACGAGGCGCCGGATTCCCTGACCGGAGTCAAGGTTACGGTGACTCTCGGGAAGTTCCTCATGTCTCCGACCGCGGTTACCCAGCACGAGTTCGAGGAAATGACGGGTTACAACCCTTCGTTCCACCGGGGGGCGGACCTGCCGGTCGAGAACCTAAGCTGGTGGGAGGCCATTCGCTATTGCAACCTGCGTAGCGCCAGGGAGAACCTGGAGGCTTGCTACAATCTCATAACCGGCTCCTGCGATCTCGGCAAGAACGGGTACCGCCTGCCCACCGACGCCGAGTGGACCCATGCCGCAGGCCCTTCCCCCCCGCCGGCCTCTGGGAGCGTCCGCGCGGTGGCCAACCTGGGTTCGTCCGACACGCAGAGCGTTGACCACCTTCTCCAAGATCTAAAGGCCTCGGGTACAAAGCCGGTCGGCACTTACCCTCCCAATCAGTACAACCTCTACGACATGCTGGGCAATGTTTGGGAGTGGTGCAACGACTATTTCAACCCGCTGACTGCGCCGCAAGCTTCTTACAATCCCGCGGGTCCGGAACGAGGGCTGGCGCGAGTGATTCGCGGCGGCTCATTCCTGAGCACCACATCCGAATGGGGGCGTGGTTATCGGTCCAGCATGGAACCCGGCTACAAGAGTCGCTTCACGGGGTTCCGAGTTTGCCGCACCGCGGAGCCCGCGGCAGTGCTGTCCGCAGCGCATCGAGACCGCAAGTGGTTTGAGCCCTATAACCAGCCTCCGCCGGGCTACGAAGGTTCCCTCGGGCCTTTGGCACCTCTGGTCGCGGGAGCATTCCAGGTTGCGGAGTGGGAGGACCGCCGCCGCACCATCCAGGCGAAATGGCTGAAGTTGCTGGGCGCGATGGAAATAAACCCGCCGGCGCCGCAGACTCAGCTTGTTGAGACCGTGACAGATCAAAACTACACGGCGAAGCTGATGTACCTGCAAGTCGAGCCGGACTGGTGGGAGAAGATTCTGGTGATGATGCCGTCCCCGGCCCAGACCCGGCCGCGCCCCGCCGTCATCGTCCCCTTCTACGACGTCGACGATCCGGCCGGCCGCAATTTAGCGGGGCGCGCCTTCTCGGGTTCGGGGGTCGAAGCGTTCGCCTATATGGCGGTGCAGAAGGGATACATCGCCGTGGCGGTGCGGTGGTACGGCGAAAGCTACGGCGAGTCGTACAGCGAGGCGGTGGCGAATCTGAAGCTGCGGCACCCCCGCTGTACGGGCCTCGGCAAGTGGATCTGGGATGCGCACCGCCTGCTCGACTATCTCGACACCTTGCCGGAAGTCGATCACCAGCAGATCGGGATCGTCGGCCACTCGCTGGGGGGAAAAATGGCTCTGTATGCCGGGGCATTCGAGGAGCGCATCACGGCCGTGGTTTCGAACGAGTTGGGCATTGGGCTGAGCGACTCGAATTACCAGGACTATTGGTACCTGGGTGACTTCATCGAGGGCGTGGACAAGTCCACGGACCACCATGAGTTGGTCGGGCTGATTGCGCCGCGAGCCTTTCTCTTGATTGGCGGCGATCAATACGACACGGCGAAGAGTTGGTATTACATCAACGCCGCCCGGCAGGTCTATAACCTGTACGGCAAGCCCTTGAATATCGGCTATTTCAATCACCATAAAGGGCACAAGCCGACCCCGGAAGCGGATTGGCGCTCGATGGAATGGCTGGCACACTTCCTGGGGCCGGCATGAAAAGGCGCGTTTGGCATTGACCCGGATTTCTCTGCTTTTCGTAGCGGCGCCCTTCAGGGCGGCATCATAGATTCAAGAACTTTCCCGCCTAAACAGGCTGCGGAAAAACGCGTCGGGACTGTCATTCTGAGGAGCCGCAGGCGACGAAGAATCTCCGCATTTGCCTGATTCTACAAATGCAGAGATTCTTCGCTTCGCTCAGAATGACAGCAGGGAGGCGTTTTCACACAGACTCTTCAGCCCCGCCGAACAAGCGGATTCCCATCCTCTGTCCGTCCCGCCAACGCCCGCCGGCCCGCGGTTCACGTCCCCTGCCACAAGATCAGGGACCAGTCTTTGCCTTCGGCCGCGACGGCAGCAATGTAGCCTTCGCCCGGAGTCAGGGCGCGGAGTGACCAGCGCGCGGCCTCGGGGGAGTCACCGCCAATGGTCAGCAAATCAGTTGTCCGGCAGGGAGCGAGCGAAACCGTAAAACTGTCGAGCCCCAGGCTGAGCCCTTGGCCGCGCGCTTTGAGGTAAGCTTCCTTGCGCGTCCAGCAGCGGAAGAATGCCTCGGTTCGTGCCGTCTCCGGAAGCGCGCGGAGCGCCGCAACCTCCTGGGGCGCGAAGAAGCGTGTTGCCATGCGATCATCGGCGCGGGAAGGGACGACATACTCCACGTCGATGCCCACTTCGCGACCCCGAGCGAGGGCGAAGAGAGCCAGTTGGTGGGAATGAGATACGTTGAAGCGCAGATCCGCCTGGCCGCTGCGGGGTTCCAGAGCGGGTTTGCCGTGGGCATTCGAGAGGAATCTTAAGTCGCGAGCGGGCGTTGCCAGGTACCGGGCCAGTATGGCCCGCAGGCTGCCCCGGGCGATGATGTAACGGGCTCGATCTGGGAGGGAATAGAATCGCCCCGCCCTGGCCTGCTCGTCTGCCGAGAGTGTATCGCACGAGCGCAGAAGCGCATCTGAATCCGCATCCAGATCAGCGCGCCAGACGTGCACCTCGTCAGGGCGCAAAGGGATGGGATCAAGCGCTCTTTGCCAGAGGGGGTTCTCACCGGTCATGGGTGGATTTGCCATGGGCATCCGCCCGGTAGGCGCGCAGGCAATTTCCAATATGCTCGGCCACTACGCCGAGCTGCTCGGTCCGGCAGGTTTCGTGATCCGCCGGGAGGTCATAAACTTCCATCTGGGCGGCCAGTTTGCTCCAACCGGCAGTCCGGTCCGTGGGATAATCCCGGTCCAGCAATTTGGTGCGCAACAGGACCAGGCGCCCGGAGAAGGGCTCCGGCCGATAGGTCACCATGACACCGGCGAACCGTAGTTCCCGGAGGGACTGCTGGATTTGCTCGGGCGTCGGCGCGGGAGTGCCCGGCTCCCGGCGTGAACCTGCGAGCAGCCGCACCAGTTCTTTCCTCACCCTCTGCGTGTGGAAAGCCCAGAGTGTTCCCAGTCCCTTATGGGCAGCACCCCGGGCGTGGAGCACATACCTCCGCAGCAACCAATAGGCGCGAATCTGACTGTCAGCATCAAGCCGGACCAGCCAGCCAGCGCAGCGGATGAGGGCCTGCAGCCACCCCATGTAACGGGGGAACGCGGTATCCAGCAGAATCACCAAGCCCACCTCTAAACCTCGCCGCTCCATTTGCTGCGCCATTTCGTAGGCGACGAGCCCGCCAAAGCAGAAGCCGCCCAGGAGATAGGGGCCGCGTGGCTGCAACGTAACCAGATGCCGGACGTTCTCTGCCGCCATCGCTTCCACGGTAGGCAGCAAGGGGTCGCCATCGAATCCACTGGGCATCACTCCATAAAACGGTTGCTCCTCTCCCAGCAGACGAGCCAGCTTCCGGCAGTAAAGTCCCCCCATCCAATCCCCATGGTGGAAAAAGAAGGGTGGGAGCGAACCGCCAGGCTGCACAGGGACAATGGCCGACCGGACCTCCCGGCGGCTCTCAGTTCGAAGGCACTCCACCAGGTGTTTGATGGTTGCTTCTCGAAACAAGGCCGAGAGCGGGAGTCGCCGGCAACAGGCATCCTCGATCCGGTCCATCATCCGCACCGCGAGGAGTGAGTGCCCGCCCAAATCGAAGAAGTCGTGCTCGATCCCAATCGGCCGCACGTTGAGCATCTCTTCCCAGATTTTCGCCAACTGCCATTCCAGGCCGTCCCGGGGCTGGACGTAGCAGGTTTCCAGCCGGGCTTGCCCGCCCCCAGCGGGCAGCGCCCCTCGGTCCAGTTTGCCGTTCGGGGTCAGCGGCAGCGCTTCCAGGATCACGACGCCGGAGGGAATCATATAATCGGGCAGCTTGGCTTTCAGATAATCGCGCCACGCCTTCGGGGTCGGCCAGCTTGTGGAGGTGCGAGGCGCGACGTAGGCCACGAGGCGTTTCTCGCCCGGACTCTCTTCACGCACCACCACGGCCGCCGCCGATACCGCCGGATGCTGCGTCAAGATCGTTTCGATTTCCTCCATTTCGACCCGGAACCCGCGGATCTTAACCTGCTGGTCGTCCCGCCCGAGAAACTGCAGGTTCCCGTCCGGCAAATGCCTCACCCGGTCGCCCGTCTTGAAAAGCCGAGCCTCGGGCTGAGCGCAGAAGGCGTCCACGACGAAGCGTTCGGCCGTAAGTTCCGGACGATTGTAGTAGCCACGCGCCAGCCCTTCTCCTCCCACATAGAGATCACCGGGTACACCGATCGGCACCGGTTGGAGTTGCGCGTCCAGCACGTAGAGCCGCGTGTTGTCAATGGGGCGGCCCAGAGAGACCGTCCCCTGGCCGTCCGGAGCGGGGCAGGCAACGTGGGCGGTGACGTCTCCCGCGACTTCGGTTGATCCGTAAAGGTTGAGAAGCGTGGCGTTCGGCATCGCCGCGTAAAACCGCCTGCACAGGTCAGGCAGGAGCGCCTCACCGCTCGAGACCCAGAGCTTCAGCAATGGCAGGCGGTTCCCGAGATCGGGGTAGCTGTCCAGAACAGCACGCAGCAACGACGGCACCGTCACGATGCGGGTAACCGCATGAGACGCGAGCGTCCGAAGCAGTTCGGCCGGGTCGCGGACGGTCTGGTCAGAGATAATGACGCTGGAAATCCCCCGCAACAGCGGCCCAAAAACTTCCCAGATGCTATCGACGAAATTGAACGAGGTCTTCTGGCAACACACCTCGCCGGACTCGAAGGGGAAATTCTTCCACATCCAGGCAAAGCGGTTGACCGCGCCCCGGTGAAGGCCCAGCACCCCCTTGGGCACGCCCGCGGAACCTGACGTGTAGAGCACGTAGGCGACGCTTGCCGGCCCCGCCGCACCCGGCAAGTTATCTTCCTCCTGCGCTTCGATCAGGCGGTGGTCCGAGTCGAGACAAACCACCCGGGCCCCCTTCACACGTGCGGCCGGCAACCATTTCCGCCGGGAAACCACGAGGGGAATCTGCGCATCGGCGATCATGAACGCCAGACGGTCGCGGGGGTAGCCGGGGTCGAGGGGAACGAACGCGGCGCCCGCTTTGAGGACGCCCAGCAGCCCCACGACGGCTTCCGGCGACCGCTCAAGGCACACTCCGACGAACGATTCCGGTCCCGCCCCCTGGCTCCGCAGACAGCGCGCGACTTGATTGGCGCGGCGGTTCAGATCACCATAGCTCACCTTTCCGCTCTCGCCGAAGAACGCGGTGGCCTCGGGGGTTCGCTCTGCCTGGGCCTCGAACAGTTCGTGAAGGGTAGCGTCGCGCGGGTAATCGGCCTCGGTGCGGTTCCACTCGACGAGGATCTGGTGTCGCTCAGCGGACGTCAGAAGGGGAAGCGATGCCAGGCAACGGTCGGGCTCAGCGACGATGCCCTCCAGCAGCGTCCGGTAGTGGCCGGCCATCCGCTCCATCGTGCCGCTATCGAACAGGTCCGTGTTGTAGGCGAAGGAGCACTTCAACTGCCGGTCCGCCGGCACGATTTCGAGCGTCAGGTCGTAGGCCGCCACGGGCCATTCGAACTCAAACTCTTCCACGCGCAGTCCGGGGACTTCGCTGGCGGGCTCGGGCAGGTTCTCCAGGTTAAACATCACCTGGAAAAGCGGCGTGGTGCTCAGGTCGCGTTCGGGCCGCAGCGCTTCTACCAGCTTTTCAAAGGGTAAATCCTGGTGACTGTATGCGCCGCGGCAGGTCTCGCGCCCTCGAGCCAGCAGTCCACGAAACGTGGGATTCCCCGCCAAGTCCGCACGCAGCACCAGGATATTGATGAAGATCCCGATCAGTTTCTCGGTCTCGACCCAGTTGCGGCCTGCCACCGGCGTTCCTACCGCGATATCCTCCAAACCCGTGTAACGGGCGAGCAGCGCCTGGAAAGCCGTGAGGAGCACCATGAACAGCGTGGCATTCTCACGCCGGCCCAGCGCTTTGAGAGAGTTGGTGAGAGGCTCGGTCAAGCAAAGCTCAATGCGCCCGCCGCGGTGCGACTGGACGCTCGGGCGTGGCCGGTCCGTGGGCAGGTCAACGGGGACACAGCCGCGCAATTGCTGTTTCCAGTATAGAAGCTGGCGGTCGAGCAGTTCGCCGGCCACCCGCTGGCGCTGCCAGTGGGCGAAGTCCGCGTATTGGATGGGGAGCTCCGGCAGCAGCGGCGACGTCCCGGCCCGGAACTCCCGGTAGAGGCTCGCGAACTCGTCCCTGAACACCCGCGCGGACCACCCGTCGAAAACGATGTGATGGAAAACCAGAAGGAGGACGTGCTCCTCGCTGCCGAGCCGCAGCAGCGTGGCCCGCAGCACGGGGTCATGCGCAAGGTCGAACGGCCGCAGGGCTTCTTCCGTCGCCAGACGCCGGGTCTGTGCCTCGCGTTCGATGGGATTCGGTTCGGACAGCTCGATGACGCGCAGGTCCAAAATCAGATCAGGGGAAATAAGCTGTTGCGGTTGGCCGTCGCGCGCCGCGAATCGAGTTCGCAGAACTTCGTGGCGAGCCGTAATGGATTGCAGCACCTGCCGCAAGGCAGACTCGTCCAGTGGCCCCGTGAGTTGCAGCGCCAGCGGGCGGTTATAGACGGGACTATTGGGCTCCAACTGCCCGAGCAGCCAGAGCCTCTCCTGCGTGAAGGAAAGCGGAGGTGAGCCGCGGTCCGCCAGCCGCGGAATGCCCCGGGCAGGGCGGCGGGATTGCAGCCTTTCCCGCCAACCCGCATCGACCGGTGCGGATTGCCGTTGCGGTGTGTTCTCAGCGCCGCTCGACATGGTGTCAGTGTCTTTCACAGAGACTTCGCTCGCGCCCGCTGATTTGAAAAGGGCCGCTGGTTTCCTCAGGGCTCCCGCCTTCGTCCTGTCATGGCAGCTTGTTGCCCAGGACCAGAGCCTGGCCTGCGATCGTCGGCGCGTCCAGGAAGTCGAGCAAAGTCAGGTCCACATCCAACTGCTGGCACACGCGGGCGACGATCCGCGCGGCGAGGAGCGAATCTCCGCCCAACTCGAGGAAGCGTTGATGGATGCCTACGGAGGGGATTCGCAACACTTCGCGCCACGTCTCGGCCAGGAATTCCTCGACCGGGTTGCGCGGACCTGCGCTCTCGTCTGGTGGCTCGGCGGCGGGCGCAGGTTCCTCCGTCAAGCCCAACTTTTCGGCCAGCCCGATTCGTTGCGGTTTGCCCGTCGGCCCCAGCGGCAGAGCATTCACCGTGATGACGCGGCGGGGCACCTTGAAGCAGGCCAGGCGAGCGGCCACGGACTGCCGAAGCTGCTTTTCCGTGACACTCGCATCGCGCAGGACGACCGCTGCGGCAACCTCCTGACCCAGCGTCTTGTCAGGCATGGCGAAGACCAAAGCCTGGGCAACGGCAGGGTGCTGCAACAGGACCTCTTCCACCTCGCGCGGCGCCACCTTCTCGCCCCCGCGGTTGATGATCTCCTTGATGCGGCCCTCGATGAAAAGATAGCCGTCGGCATCCAGGCGGCCCACGTCTCCCGTTCGGAACCAGCCGTCGGCAAAAGCTTGGCCCCCCACCTGGCGGGCGTAGCCGCGCATGACGTTCGGCCCCCGCACGACGATTTCGCCCCCAGCGCCCTGCCCCAGCAGCCGCTCGCCGCCTGCTTCCATGATGCCAATTTCCGTTCCCGTGGGCACACCCACGGAGCCCGGCTTGCGGATTCTGGGGGGAAGAGGGTTCGAGGAGATTTGGTGGGAAGCCTCGGTCATCCCGTAAGCCTCGATCACCGGCACGCCGAATAGAGCTTCGAGCTCCGCCATTACCGTTGGGGAAAGCGGAGAAGAACAAGAACGGATGAATCGCAGGCGAGCCCGATCGAGCGCTTGCCGGCTCTCGCCCGCGCGCCCTAGAATCGCCCGATGCATGGTCGGCACGGCGGTGTACCAGGCAGGCTGGAAAGCAGCCACCCAGTCAAAGAAGCGCGGGGCATCAAAACCGGGCGTCGCGACCACGCTCGCCCCGGCGGCGAGGGAAGCGAGGACCGCGGCCACCAGGCCGTGAATGTGAAACAACGGCATGATGTTCAGGCACCGGTCGGACGGACCCAGTGCCAGCGCCTGGCCGATGTGGCCGGCAGAGGCGCAGAGGTTCTGATGGCTGAGTGGAACCATCTTCGGCCGCGACGTAGTGCCGGAAGTGTGCAGCACTAAGGCGATGTCCTCTGCCTCGGCGATGCTGGAAGGCGAGCCTGAGGCGGCGCTGGTTCCCGGCAAGTCGAAAAGCCCTGCCGGACCATCCAATTTTGGGAAAATCTCAATCACAGGAATTCCGCGGGCTTGGGCTACCGCCACAGCCGGCGAGCGCGCTCCGGCCTCGACCACCAGCCCCTTGGCATCCAGGTCCGACAGGTAGAAATCAAATTCCGAGGCGCCGTAAGCCGGATTGAGCGGGGCTGCCGTGGCGCCACAAGCAATCGAGAGAAACGCCACCAACATCTCCGGTCCATTCGGAAGGACAATCGCCACCTTGTCGTTCCGGTGGATGCCCAGCGCGTTAAGGTGAGGCACAGCCTCTTGGGCGTGCGCGAGCAGCCGCCCGAAGGTCAGCGGTGCGCGGTCCGGGGCCAGGATGGCAATCGAATCAGGCGAGATTTCGGCTCGGTCTTCGAGCCGTCGGTAGATAGATGAGATCGTCACAGCAATGTGTGAAGGCTTGAAAGGATACTTCAGGACTTCAAGCACTCAGAGAATAAGAAAGCCTATGTCGAATCCGCCCCTATCGCAAGCCTAAAGCGGGAATCAGGCACAACTGAGCAGGGCGTCGGCGACGCGCACGGCGGGAAGGATGGCCGCAGGGTCGTGCACACGCACGATGTGCGCGCCGCCCAAAATGGCCGCGACCACGGCCGCGGCGTCTCCGATCGCGAGCGGGGCGAAGTTCGTCAGGGGTGCAAGGGTCGCCCCACCGGCCTGCTCTACCACCCGCCGGAAGACGACCCCACGTTGCTTCTCACGCGAGATTCGCGGGCGCGCCCGGCCATGCGCCCCTGCACGTGAGGGATCAAGACCTTCGCCCGCCACGATGGCCTGCACAAACGATTTGCGCGAGCTGCCCACGAGGAGGGGAAGACGGAAGCGCCGGAGTTTCTCGAGGCCGGCGAGGATTTCATAGTTCTGCCGGCGCGATTTGCCGAAGCCCAGGCCGGGATCCAGGATGATCTGCGAGCGGCTCACCCCAGCCGCGACCGCGCGCCGAAGAGAAGTTTCCAGGCCCCGCCTGAGCGCGCGCCAGATGTCCTGGGCGAAGGGTTTCACCTGCATCGTTTCGGGGCGGCCGCGCAGGTGCATCAGGATGAGGGGGGCCTGATAGCGGCGCGCGACCTCCGCCAGGCGCGGGTCGAAGCGCAGTCCGCTGACATCATTCACAATGTTCGCGCCGGCGCGCAGAGCTTCCTCAGCCACCTCAGCTTTGGTGGAGTCAATGGAGATGGGAACGGAGCCGAGCTTCCGCCGCAGGCCCCGGATGACGGGCAGCACGCGCCGCAGTTCTTCTTCTGCGGAAATCGGCTGCGACCCGGGCCGCGTGGTTTCCCCGCCCACGTCAATCCAGTCGGCTCCTTCGCGAACCAGTTGCAGTCCGCCCTGGAGGGCGCGCTCGGGCGCAAAGTAGAGCCCGCCATCCGAGAAAGAGTCCGGCGTCACGTTGAGCACACCCATGACGAGGGTGCGCTCACCCAACCTGACCTTGCGGCCACCAACCTCGAGGTCAAAAGTGGAACGAGGAGTCATGAAACAAGTCAGGAGTCAGAAACCCTAACCCAGCCAGGCTGCAGAAAAACGCTCCGATGCTGTCATCCTGAGCCCTTCGCTGTCATCCTGAGCGAAGCGAAGGACCCCTGTATTTGAGTTTTCAAGCAAATACAGAGGTCCTTCGTCGGCTTCGCCTCCTCAGGATGACAGTGTCAGCGGTTTTTCCGCAGCCTGTTTCGCCCTGCTCCGAATTCCTCTGCCCCCCACGGCGCCAGCGCCAAACGGCGACCTCCGCTTTACCGTCCGAATAATCCCGCATACGCAAGCGCCCCCGCCACGCCCCCAACGACGGGACCCAGGACGGGCACCCAGGAATAACTCCAATCCGAACCACCTTTGCCCGCGATGGGCAGCAGCGCATGCGCGAGGCGCGGCCCCAGGTCACGCGCCGGATTGATCGCATATCCGGTGGGCGCGCCCAGTGACAGCCCAATGGACCAGACGAGAAATCCGACCAGAAGTGGCGCGAGGCCGCTTTGAGCGGGAGCGGCGTTGGCCAGGATCGCGAGCACTCCAAACACCAGGACAAAGGTGCCGATGATTTCGGTGAGCAGGTTCTTGGGCAGGTGACGGATGGCCGGTATGGTGCAGAAGACTCCGAGCTTCGCGCTCTGGTTTTCCGTCACTGGCCAGTGAGCAAGGTAGGCGAGCCACACGATGACCGCTCCCAAGAAGGCTCCCAGGAATTGTGCCGCGATATAGCGTGGCACAGCGTTCCAGGGAAACCGGCCGATTGCCGCGAGGCCCAGGGTGATGGCGGGATTCAAGTGCGCGCCGCTGATGCGTCCCACCGCGTAGACGCCCATCGCCACCCCCAATGCCCATCCCGTGGTGACGACCATCCAGCCGGAGTTCTGAGCCTTGGATTTGTTCAGCGCCACGGCGGCGACGACTCCGTCGCCCAACACGATCATAAGCATCGTGCCCACAAGCTCCGCCACACATGGACTCATCCACTTCCTCCCCGACCTGCCTATCGATGCCTGCAGACGGGCAAAGAGTATAGTTCGGTGGACGAGGAATTGCGCGCGAAAAGAAGCCAGCGCAAGAGTTGAATGGCCAATCTTGGGCAAAATCAGAATTGGAAGAGCGAGCCGACGGGCAGAAGAAAGCCGGGCAGTAAGGGAGTTTCGAGGGGTTCGTCTTCAGCGCACGTCTGCGCAAGCTGGAAGCCTCCCGCGGCCAGCCGGTACACCTCAATCGCTTGTGCGACGGGATCGACGATCCAGTGCTCGCCCACACCAAACCGAGCATAGGCTTTCATTTTGGGGCCGCGATCACGGGCCTCAGTGGTAGGCGACAGGATTTCAACGACCAGGTCCGGAGCGCCGCGGACCCAATCCCTGACTATGGTCTGGTGCTCTTTCAAGACGAAGAGAAGATCGGGTTCCAGGACGTCATACTCGCTCAGGATGACGTCCAAGGGAGCAATCAGAAGCTCCCCGACGGAGTGGACCTTCAGATATTCCCGAAAGGCCCACGCGAGGTTTAGAAGGATTCGCTGATGGTTACTTGCGGGTGAGGGTGTCACAAAGAGTTCTCCCTCGATAATTTCCCGGCGCTTGCCGTCGTCGGGCATCGCCAGGAGATCTGCGTGCGTGTATTTCGTGCTGATCATCATGGCCCGATTGTACCATTCGCAGGGCGGCAGCCGCGGGGGATGAAAACCCACGAGCGCGCCTTCCTGCTTTACTCCTCTGACGGGCAATCACGCCGGCTGGGGGCGCTCGCGGGCTGGCATGCCAGGCTGAGCAGGTTGAGGCTTGAGCACCTGCGTGGTCTCAGGCGGCGCGGGCTGAGGCGGTGTCCGGCGGACAAATTCCGGCAGCGGCTTGCCTTCGATCAGGAGCTTCACTTCCTTGGCGTCCAGGACCTCGCGCACCAGCAACGCTTCCGAGATGCGCACCAGGCCATCGCGATTCGTCGTGAGGATATCGTGCGCGCGCTGGTAGGCGGAAGTGATGAATTTCTTCACTTCCTGGTCGATCTTAATCGCGGTGTCCTCGCTGAAGTCGCGCTGCGTGGCAAGGTCCCGCCCCAGGAAGATTTCCTGCTGGTTCTTGCCGTAAGCGAGAGGCCCCAGGTCCGACATCCCCCATTCGCAGACCATGCGGCGCGCGATCTCAGTGGCCTGTTCGATGTCGTTGCCCGCCCCGGTGGTGATGTGGTTGAGGAAGATCTCCTCGGCGGCGCGGCCGCCCATCATGATGGCGAGCTGCGTCTCGAGATAATCACGCGTGTAAGTGTGCTTGTCGTCGATCGGCAACTGCATGGTGACGCCCAGGGCCATGCCGCGCGGAATAATGGTGACCTTGTGCAGCGGGTCGGCGTTCGGAATCATGGAGGCGACGAAGGCGTGCCCGGCTTCGTGGAAGGCCGTGTTGCGCTTCTCCTCTTCGGAAAGAATCATCGACTTGCGCTCGGCGCCCATCAAGACTTTATCTTTGGACGTCTCGAAGTCCATCATGGTCACGGTCTTGCGATTCTGGCGGGCCGCGAGCAGCGCCCCTTCGTTCACCAGATTCGCCAGGTCGGCGCCCGAAAAGCCCGGGGTGCCACGTGCCAGAACCGAGATTTCGACGTCCTCGGCCAGCGGAATCTTCTTGGTGTGGACATTCAGGATTGCTTCGCGCCCGCCCACATCGGGCCGCGGGACTACCACGCGCCGGTCGAAACGGCCGGGCCGCAGCAGCGCGGGGTCAAGCACGTCTGGCCGGTTGGTGGCGGCAATCAGGATGACGCCTTCGTTTGACTCAAAGCCGTCCATTTCCACCAGCAACTGGTTCAGCGTCTGTTCGCGCTCATCATGGCCGCCGCCCAGGCCCGCACCGCGGTGACGGCCGACGGCGTCGATTTCATCGATGAAGACGATGCAGGGAGCGTTTTTCTTGCCCTGTTCGAACAGGTCGCGCACCCGCGAGGCGCCCACGCCCACGAACATCTCAACGAAGTCGGAGCCGGAAATCGAGAAGAAGGGAACGTTGGCTTCCCCGGCAATGGCCCGGGCCAGCAAAGTCTTGCCGGTTCCCGGAGCGCCGACCAGCAGCACGCCTTTGGGAATGCGCCCGCCCAGCTTCTGGAACTTCTGGGGTTCGCGCAGGAACTCGATGATTTCCTGCAGTTCTTCCTTGGCCTCTTCCACTCCTGCCACATCCTTAAACGTGGCTTTCTTCTGCTGGCTCGAGAGCAGGCGCGCGCGGCTCTTGCCGAAAGAAAGCGCCTTGTTCCCCCCGGACTGCATCTGGCGCATGATGAAAATCCAGAGGCCCAAAATGAGAACCATGGGCAAGCCGTTCGCCAGCCAAGTCATCCAGGTGTTTCCGGAGTTGTCCTTGATGGTGACATTGACGTTCTTGTCCTGGAGGGTCTTGTAAAGATCCGGGTAGTTCGAGGGGATGGTGGATTTGAAATGGGAGCTGTCTTTCTTGAAGGTGCCCGTGACGTCGCCGCCCACGATGGTCACGTCGCGGACATTGTCCTTGTTCACTTCGTTCGTGAGCTGCGTGAAGGATAAGTCCGCTACCTTTTCGCCGGTGCTCGACTTCACCACCGCCCAAATCAGCACGGCAGTGACTGCCATCACGACCCAGAAGATTATATTCTTGACTGCCGAGTTCACAGACCGCCCTCCTCCAGCCTACCGCAATATCCTTTACCTTCCCCCCCCAGCCTTGCCCCTCTTGACTAGATGCGTGCCGCAGCCCTGCGGGTCGCGGCCTGCCTTACATTAATACGGGCCAGGTAAGGCAAACTACGATACTCGTCCTGGTAGCCCAGACCATACCCAACCAAGAACTTGCCCGAGACCTTGAAGCCCGCGTAGTCCACCGGAACGTCCACTTTCCGTTCGTCGTTCTTGTCGAGCAGCGTTGCGGTACGCAGCGAGGCGGGGCCTTGCGCCAGCAGGGTGCGGCACAGATAATCCAGCGTCACCCCCGACTGCAAGACGCCGTCCACCAGGAGGAGGTCCTTGCCCCCCAGATTCACGGGAGGAATGTAGGTGATCTCCCGCATAGCCACCAGCCCGGAGTCACTGTCCCGCATCTCGGAGCGGATGAAGGAATAGGCCACCGGAATCGTTAAGTGACGAACCAAGTCCGCCATAAACATCAGGCAGTTCTCCAGCACCCCTACGACGAGCAGGGTCTTTCCTTGGTAATCACGATCGATCTGCTTTGCCAACTCGCGCACTCGCCGGCGGATTTCCTTCTCACTGATGGCCACCTTGAGGTGGCTCGGGGAAGCTACCCCCCGTGGCACCGAGCGGCGCTTCTTGGAAACAGGCTGGGAGCGTTTTTTCATATAGGCGGTACCCCCGGGCGGCTCAAAATGAAGGCGGGGGTTCCTCTTTCACAATCAGCACCTGACGGGTCTCATCGGATGCCGCCGCTGATCCCCCCGGCGGGAATCCTCGCACCCAGACGATCTGGGTCCCGCCTGCCAGGACGGGCCAGAGGCTGCGTCGAACCTCCGGAATCTTGCGCTCGCGAAAGAGTTCCTTCAGCTTGCGAACCCCCCGGCTCCCCGCGGGACAAAAAACATCACCCGCCCGCCAGTTGCGCAAGACAAGTAGCCCCGGCAACTTTTGCGGGTCAAGGCCAGCTAGCTTCTCTTGATTATACGCCCCGCCGGGTTCATCGCGGTTAATAATTTTGAAGTGAAAGGTGCAGCCCAGCTCAGGAACAGGCAATTCTCCGGGAATGACTACGGCGTAAGAAAAGTCCGTTTCCGCCGGTGTATGGGGAGCCGGACCAAGCACCAGCCAGGCGAACTCCTTGCGCGCCAGCACATCTCCCGGCAGCGTTTGAGTTTTCCCGCTCTGCGCCTCGGTGGCAAACCGCAGCAACGCTTCGACATGCACATGGGTCAGCCCGCGCAACGAGCCCCGCACGGATTGGAGCATCTGGCGCAACACCCGCCGCGCCAGGGCGGGAGGAAATTCCCGCAGGGGGCGAACGGCAATGCGCTCTTCGGACCCCTCCCGCACCCGCCAGGGTTGCGCCCGCTCATGCGCCTGGCGCTCCAGGAAGGCCTCGTCGTCGCGCGCGTGGTCGGCAAGCTGCTTGAGAAGGGGGATGATCTCCGGATTGAATTCCTTTGCGAGGAGCGGCAGCAGCTCCCCGCGCACTTTGTTCCGCTGCAGGCGCGGGTTGAGGTTCGACGAATCCACGCGGTATTCGAGCTGCCGCGCCGCGATTTCCTGCATCACTTCGGCGCGCGTCAGGCTGAGAAAAGGGCGAACGACTTTACCCTCCAGCACCGGATAGATTCCCCCCAGGCCGCGCGTACCGGTGCCGCGCAGCAGGCGCAGGAGCACGGTTTCCGCCTGGTCGTTGGCCGTGTGCGCAGTGGCCACGCGGTCGAGCCGGCCCTGATCGACGAGCGAAAAGAAAAAGCGGTAGCGCAGCTCGCGCGCCACGGCCTCCAGATTGCGGCGACGCTCGCGCGCCGCCCGTGCCACGTCCGCCCCGCTCGAAAGGAAGTCCAGTTCCAGAGCTGCGGCGAGCCCGCGCACAAAGGCTTCGTCCCCGTCGGACTCTACCCCGCGCAGATGATGATTGAAGTGTACGGCCGCCAGCGGCAGTCCCACTTCCCGCGCCAGCAGCTTCAGGAAATGCAGCAGCAGAACGGAGTCCGGCCCCCCCGAAACCGCTACGCCCACGCGCTGGCCGGGACGGAAGAATTCCTTGCGACGCATCTCGAGCGCCCAGCGGGCATACGTATCAGGCCGATGAGGCATGCAGGGGTCCTGTCTGGGGAGATTGTAACACCGAGACGGGTCCGCCATTTGAACCATAATGTGACCGGAAGGCTGGATTTGAATCATATCCCGGCCGGCTGGGAGATCGGGTTAGACCTGACGCGCAGGCTCAAGCATTCCAACGCTTGACGTGCTACGCTCTACGTAGTATGCTTCAAGAGTGATCCGGAGCTTTCGCTCGAAGCAGACGGAAGAGCTCTACCATTACCAGCACACCCGGCGGTTCCGGGCCTTTGAGCGGGTCGCCTTGCGCAAACTGCTCCAGCTTCACGCTGCCACGGAGTTAATGGTTCTGGCGTCTCCTCCCGGGAATCACCTGGAGGCGTTACGGGGCGCCCGGATGGGACAGCATTCGATTCGCATCAACGACCGGTGGCGGATCTGCTTCGTCTGACGCCAGGGTCATGCCTACGAAGTGGAGATTGTGGATTACCACTGAGGAGAATTTGCCATGCGCAAGCCGGAGACTTTGATGCCGCCTGTCCATCCGGGCGAGATCCTGCGCGAGGATTTCATGAAGCCGCTCGCCCTCTCGATCAACAGGCTGGCGCTCGACCTGCACGTGCCGGCGACCCGCATCGGCGAAATTGTGCACGAGCGCCGCCGCATCACCGCCGACACAGCCTTGCGCCTGGCGCGCTACTTCCACACCAATCCCGAGTTCTGGCTCAATCTGCAAAACTTCTTCGACCTCGAAATCGAGAGACGCTCGGGCGCGACGGTCGAAATCGAGCACCAAGTGCATCCCGCTGCCGTCCAGGCTTCTTAACCCAGCTTTTCTTGAATTACACTCTGTGGACCAAGCTGGGAGCCACGGCGCGGTTTTGGCGCCGTGCGCTTGTCGATGGCCTGAACCCGCAAAAGCCCACAGCATAGAAAGCGTGCCGTGGCTGCCTACCTTCAAAATCCTCTGGGCCTGAGGGTGCAGGTTGTAGCGCAGACTTGTTCTTGAAGTCTGCGGCCCTTTATCGGGAAAGCAAAGAGCCGCGGAGTTAAAGGGCAACTCCGCGCTACCTGCTTTGTTGATCCAACGCTCTCGTCGAGGTAGGAATTAGATAGCTTGACTTACATAAATCAAGAGGGTAGGATGTGGAGCATGGTAGGTGCCCAATGAAGATCGAAGCCAGTGTCGTCACGACCAAGGGACAACTCGTCATCCCCGCTCGTCTGCGCCGGCGATTCGGGATCAAAAAGGGGACGATGGTTACCTTTGTAGAAGATGACGGGCGTATAATCGTTCAGCCCGTCACCCGCGAATTCATCCGCGGCCTGCGCGGCTCGCTCAAGGGGGAACCTTCCGCGCTCGCCGCCCTGCTTGAGGAGCGCAAGCGCGAGCGGACCCTATGAAAACCTACGTGTTGGACTCCAGCGCCCTCATGACATTTTTCGAGGACCGTCCGGGGGCCGACAAGGTCGAAGAACTCCTGGCTGAGGCGGCGGACGCTAAGCGCCCGCTCGCGATGTCGGTGGTCAACTGGGGCGAGGTCTATTACTCGATATGGCGCGCGCGCGGGGAAAAGGCGGCCGCGGCCAAGCTGCAAGAGATCGCCCAGCTTCCCATCCAGGTCTTCGACGTGGACATGGAACTGGCCAACCTGGCCGCCAGCCTCAAGGCGGAGCACAACCTTCCTTACGCCGACTGCTTCGCCGCCGCCCTGGCCCAAGCCCGGAAAGCAACCTTGGTCACGAGTGACAGCGACTTCAAGCGCGTTGGCACCGCCCTCAAAATCCTTTAGGTCTGAGGGTGCAGTGACCCTCGAGAGAGGGGGAATCGGCCAACCGCACACATCGCAGAAAGCGCGACGTGTGCGCCACCCGCGAATGGTGTCAAAAATCTCCAACATGACCCGGTCGGCTGCGTCCGGGTCCTCCTGTGCAATGTAATCGCGTATGTCGTCGAGGTCTCGGAAGGCTTCCGGGTGGAGCGCGTAGCCGCTGCTCATGCCGGGCGGTTGCGCTGAGCTTCGGTTTTTGCTTTCAGGCGGGCAAAGGCTTCCTCACCGTCGATGGGCTTCACCCTGCCGCTTTTCAGTTCGTCATAGCGACTGTCGAGCATGTCCCGCGTCCGCTCCGCGCTGCGAGGTCGTTGAGCTTCTTTTCAACGTCGGGGGTGAAATGTATTTCCATCGCCTTCAGGATACGGAAAAACCTCGCTTGTGGCAAGCGGTATGCGGCGAACACAAGGCGAAATTTGTTAGGCTCTACCGAGGAGCGCGGGTGGCGCACGTGTCGCGTTTCTTGCGATGGGTGCGCCAGACCAACCTCTCACCCTCAGCCTTCAGACCCTGCCCCATTCGCTGCGCTCAGGGCAAGCTCTGAGCGGGGCGAAGGGTCAGCAGTTGTGTCGCTTCCTCTTGTTTCAGCCGCTCGGCCAGTAAAACCTTGAGCAACGATTGATAGGGAACATCGCGCTGGTTCGCCAGGGCTTTGAGCCGGTAGCGCAGGGCCCGCCCTCCGGCCCTGCGGCTCTTCCAGCGGTGCGGGTTCTTGCCGCGCCGCCAACAAGATAATCCGAATTCTCGTAAGCCGCGCCGCCAAAACCACGGCGCGGTGGAAAAGCCGCAAGGCTGGACCGCGAGCCTTGCGCTACATTTTCTCTTGCATGCCTCCCGATGCAATAAGGCCCCCGTGCTTCTTGCGCCCGCTTCAGCAAGTCCCTGACTGAGGGCAGGATTTTTTGATTGACAATGTTAACCCTGGCGTTATAATACATAGAGTACCGAGCGCCCCGGCTCGGTAGAGGCTACTCGGGAGGCAGCCTTGCCCTTGCCACCCACGAAGCAGGCAGTAGGCAGAAAGCAGTAGGCACAAGGCAGTAGGCAGGATGCTGGCTCCTAGCTTCTTACTCCTGACTTCTGACTCCTGATTGCTGAGCGCTGAAGGCTGATGGCTGGACGCCAAGCCCGCGAGCGTGGAGATTTTGAAAATGTCCAGCCTCTCCATTATGTTGATGATAATAAATATACTTAGCGATATTCATCATGATTCTGCAAAATCATCAAGTCGTTGAAATTAAGCAAGTTAAATGCATTGCGCTGACGTTGGCCTCAGAAAACGCGGGGGGAAAAAATGAAGGTAAGTTCCATTATGTTGTTGAAAACACATGTAGAAAAAATGTCACTTTGTGGGTTCTCCATTATATTTATGATAATAAACGAGTTATAGTTGCCTCTCCATTATGTTGATGATAATAAATGGAGTTAGCAGCGATTCTTCATTGCAGAAGGGCAGGGCAGGAGGCACAAGGCAGTAGGCAGTGGGCAGAGGGCGGTAGGAAGGAGGCGGCGAGCGCCGTTCGACGCGAACCTGCAGAATTCTTGTGGACCACAGCGAGTCAGAGGTGAGAAGCATCAGCGAAAGGCCGGAGGGTCAGGCGCGGGCGGGCGGCAGGGGGTCACGCCTGGCCCGGCGCTCGCGCACCTGGGTGCAGGTCCAGAGAATCCCGTGCAGGGCAAACCCTGCCAGGAATCCCCACATCAGGTTAGTGGTTAGCAGCGAGATAAGACCAACCGCAATGGCAATCAGCAGCAGGGACGGGCGCTTGAGGATGTCGCGCACATAGGCGGCGTGCTGGATGCCCACGTAGACGAGGAACACTCCCAGGACCGCCAGGGGGATCAGGCTGAGCAAGCCGACGGCGGCTCGGCCGAAGAAAGCCAGCAGAAGGCACACGCCGCCAATCACGTAGCTGGACTTGGGCGTGCGCGCGCCAAAGCGGTAATGCGCCGTGATTCCGCCCGAACCGTGACACAGGGGTGAGCCCATGATCGTGGCGCTGGCCAGGTTCACGATGCCGATGCTCAAGCTGAGGGCGCGCACCGTGACCCGCCGGGCCTGCACACCATAGAGAATCTGCGCGGTGTTCTCGGTGGCCACAATCGAGTTTCCGAAGGTCAGGGCAAATTGTGGAATGACGAGCAGGGGCAGGACCCGCTTGAGCTCTGCAACCTGCGGATGAAGCAGTTCGAGCGGCACGAGGCCAAAACTCAGCGCCGGGAGTTTGCCCCAGTCGAGCGCCACACCCAAGGCAATTCCCGCGGCCAGAAGAACGAGGGCGGCGGGGAAACGACGCGAATTCCGAACCGCCAGCAATAACGCGGCCCCGGCCAGGGCGACCAGCCACGGCCCGAGCGCGCCGCCGGGAAGAGTCCGCCCCCCCTGCGGCCTGAGCAGCAAGCGAAAACCCTCGCGCGCCAGCAGCAAGCCCAGTCCCAGTTGAATCCCGCGCACGATCGGCAGGGTGAAGAGCTTGGCCAGCCAGCGCGCGAGATTCGTCAAGCCCACCAAGAGCAGCAGCGCGCCCATCAGCAGGCCGGCGCTGGCGATGGCGGAGGGCGCGAGCGACAAGGCCAGGGCAATCGCCGCTACCGCCTTCAACGGCTGCACGGCAATAGGAATCTGGAAATATCGCGCCGCGATACAATAGGTGAGCCCGGCCGCCAGGAACAGCGCCGTGGGATTAAGGTGGTTCAGAGTGATCAGGGCGATCGCGAGGGGGAAGAGCACACCGATGTCGCCAAAGGCGCCGGCCACGTCCAGGCGCGTGAGCGGCCAGGCAAACCCTGGTGATTTGGTTTCGGCCGCGGTGAATGCCGGCAAGCTCATGACCTCCGTGGCAGGCAGTTTAGAACCGCACCGACTTCAAATAGGCGAAAGTCTTCGCGATGCCGTCCCAGGCCGTGGGGCTTTCGTCCTCGACGTAATACTCCTTCACGCCGGCTGCTGCTGCCGCGGCCAGAGTCTTCGGCCAGTCGATCTGGCCCGTCCCCAGGGGCACGCAGGTCGAGTCGGGTTCTTCCTGGAACCCCACCTTTACACCCTTGGCGATGTCCTTCAGGTGCAATTGCTTCGCCCGCGCCGCGTGTTTCTTGATGAAGTCCGCCGGAACCAGTCCCACTTTCTGGACAAAGTAGAGGTCAAATTCAAAGTCCACGAGCTTGGGATCGGTCTCGCTGAGGAAGATGTCTTGAGCTGTGGTCGTCCCGAGGGGTTGGAAATCCACATCGTGGTTGTGGTAGGAGAAGCGGAAGCCCGCGGCTTGGAGTTTCTTACCCCAGGCATTGAAATCCGCCGCGACGCGCTTCGCGCCTTCCGCGTCCTTGCGACGCTCCTCCCCCACCCACGGGCAGGAGACGTGCAAGGGCTTGAACACCCTTGCCTCGGCAATGATCTCATCGAGATGGTCGCGGAAGCGGTCGTCGTCGCCCGCGTGCATGCCGGTGCACTTCAGACCCGCCTTGTCGAGCTCGCGCTTGAAGTCTTCGGCCTTCATATCGTAAAAGCCCGCCGTTTCTGCCGCCGTGTAACCGACCTCGCGGATGTGCTTGAGTGCGCCGGGAACGTCTTTGGCGAGCTGGTCGCGCAGGCTGTAAAGCTGCACGCCAAACGGCCCTCGGAAGGTGCGCCCCGCCGCCGGCAGCGCCTTGGCCGCCTGCACGAGCCCGGAACCTGCCACCACTCCTGTAAAGGTCTTTATGAAATCGCGTCGAGATCCCATGATGTCTTCCTCCTTGGTCAGATCAAAACGAAAGTGCGAATCTTGTCGCCCCAATTATGGCACAGCGGAGCGGGCATTGGCGGATTTGCTGCGGGGGCGGCCTGGCAAGACAAAAGGGCGGGCACGAGGCCCGCCCCTGCGTGGCGATATGACCTTGCCACAACTGGTTCGCCACCAGCCCATTGCCATTGCGGTTTGCAGGCTAAGCCTGGGCGGCTTTCGCGATCCCTGGCTCGAGCGGCACGGAGAACTGCTTCTCGATCTTCTCACGGAAGCAGGGGCCGGAGTTGTAGGTGCAGAAGGGGTAGACCAGCCCGTTGGGCGCGGTGTAGTGGATGACGCAGCGCTTGACGCGGTTAATGTCATAGTTATGGACATCCATAAAGTGCATACCCGCGACAAGCAGGGTCTTATAAGTAAACGTGCCGTCACCCTGGCCGCGGCCCTGGCTGTGGTCGGTCATACCCTGGAGGGTGTTCAGGAAGCGTTCAAAGGTAAGGCCCGGGGGCGCGAATTCCGGCTTGAAGTGGCGGCGCAGGGAATTCCAGGCGCTAATCTTGGAGAAAAGCTTGACCCGCGCCCCCTCCGCCTTACGCGCCAGGAGGTCGATGTCGCGCAGCATGGCGCCGACATCGAAGAAGCGGGTGATGGGCACGGCCTTCTTCGAAACGGGATCGACGTAAAGATAGGTCCCCATGGCGCAGTGAGGGTGCGAAGTCAGATTGGGGCGCTGGAAGTCTTGCAGGGCCGATAGGAGCTTCGAAAACGGCGACGTGCAGGCGAGCGGCATCCAGTCGTGATACGCGTCGGTCATGCCTGTCTGGTCGGCGATGCAGTGGGCCAGATCCGACTGTGTGAAGCGCTTCTCCTCCAGATCGCGACGATTGATGCGGCCCGTGAAGGCCACGGGCTGGAAGCTGAAGCCGCTGACGCAATCGATGTTATCAATGGCGAACCGGACCATGTCGCCGAGTTGATGGTCGTTCACGCCCTTGACGATGGTGGGCACAAAGACAATCTTCAGGCCCACCGCGCGGCAATTCTCAATGCAGGCCAGCTTGGTTTCCATCAGGCGCTGGCCGCGGGTGCGGAGATAGATGTCGTCCGTGAGGCCGTCGAACTGCAAGTAGAGAGTGTGCAGACCCGCTTCCTTGGCGGCCGCGGCAAACTCCGGACGGGCGAAGTGGATTCCGTTGGTGGCCGCCTGGATGTGCGTGAAGCCGAGTTCGGTGGCCGCGCGCAGCACGTCCAGGAAACGCGGGTACATGGTGGGCTCACCGCCGGAGAATTGCACCACGCGGTTGGGCACGGGACGCTGCGCGCGCAGGCCCTTCAGCATGTCGCACACCTGCTCGAAAGAAGGCTCGTAGAGATACCCGGCCGTGTTGGCGTTGGCAAAGCAAACCGGGCAGGTCAGGTTGCAGCGATTGGTCAGGTCGACGTTGGAGAGAACCGTGTGCGACGTATGCAGCGAGCAGAGGCCACAGTCGTCAGGGCATCGCGTTGCGTTCAGGACGGCAGGGTTCTCCAGGCCACGATTGTCGCCGAATTCCCACTCTTCCATCTTGAGGTAAAGGCGGGCGTCGGAGTAGATCTTGTCGCGGAAGTCGCCGTGCGCCAAGCAGGTTTTCTCCATGTAAACGGCGCCGTTCTCCTCGAAAAGCCGCGCCTCAATCACCTGCAGGCATTCGGGGCAGACGGATTGCGTCGTCTTGGGCAAGCCCTTCTCGAGCGGCTCGATGCGCGAGCCGGTAAAAGTGGTTTTGGGCTGGATGATCTCAAAATCGCTCCGGCGGCGAGACTTGGTGGGCGGAGCTACGGTCAGAGTGGCCACGATCCCTCCTGAAGATTGCGTATGATTCAGCAGCGCACGCCCGACGAGCGTGCCGCTTCGGCTGTCCATTAGCGCGAGAGCAAGTCCTATGAAAGCGTTGAGGGCTCAAGCGTCAAGGAGCGGATTAGACCATTCTATGCTGTGAGGTGGAACAACAAACCCTCGGATGGTGAAATGGGAGCATCAAACGGCAAGAAAAAGGGGTCGAACAGGCATGACAAATTGTTCATTCAAAAGGACGTACTGACATCTTGTCCGCCTCTACTCTGAGGGCTCTGGAGACGACCAAACTCCCACGGACTTCAGGCCGGGAGCAAGCAGGGCCCCTCTATTTCCGGAAAAGGTTCTCAAAGGCGGCGCGAGCGTCCAGTGGCCTGGCGGTTGAAGTCTCGCGTTCAATAGTGGCACGCGGCGAGTAGAAGTTGCAGTGGTTGCGGGCATCCTTCTTGGGGAGGCGCGCGCTGACCGGTTGGGTACACTCGAAGCGGCTGGCGGTATCAAAGAAAGCGCACTGTTTGCAGCTATGCAATTCAAAACTGCAACGCGGGCACTTGCCCGTGTAATCAATGCCCGCCGGCAAGAGCGCGGCGCAGGAGGCGCAACGCACCACCTCTCGTTTGCCCGGCAGGTTGGGTGTTCGCGGGCCGAAGTTCTCGAGTTTCTTCGCGGGTTTGTGCTCGGTGCGTTCGCGCTCGCCACCCGAGTCCATATACCCCCGCTGTTTGTACTTCCTGTCCATCCGCACTCCTTCCAGTTTGACGGCTGGTTAATTCGATCGCTGGATTGCCAATGAACCTATCATACGCTGGCCGGATGCTTCGCGCCACCAAGAAAAAAGGAGGCCGGGCGGGGCAATGAAGGACTCTGAGCTTCCTCCTGCCTCAGTAACCGAGGGTCTTCCGGACGAACTCGCGGCTGATTTTCCAGTCCTCGCGCAAGGGTCGCGTCAGTTTGAATCCCTGTTCGTGCGCGAGTTCGATCACCGCGTCACCCGCGAACGGGATCGCATCGAGCGCCTTGGCGATGCCGGCGTAATCCATGTTCCCTTCGCCCACGGCTTCGGACCACTTACCATCCGCTTTCTGGTCGCGGATGTGCATAAACACGATCTGCTTGCCGAAGCGATGGATGAAGTCCACGGGATTAACCCCGGCGCGCACCAGCCAGTTCAGATCCGGCCCCAGCTTGACGTCGGGGATGCGGGCGAGCGTGCCCTTGAGATCATGCAGGTCATTCTCGACTTCATACGTATGGTTGTGGAGGTTCAGAATGACCCCGTGCGACTTGCCGAGGGTGATGATCTTCTGGAGCACCTCCGCCTGCGCATCAAGCTGCTCAGGCGTCTTGGGCGCGGGCGCGCGGCCCACCGAGGTCCCGAGCGTGCGCCCGCCCAGCTTGGCGACCCGCGTGATCGCCAGGTCGGCGTCTTCCAGAATTGCGCTGTGCTTTGTACGGTCCCACATTTCACCTTCGAAGGACGTCCCGAGAATGGGCAGCGCGTACTGGTGCGAAAGCGCGCCGATGTGTTCCACGGCGTCGGGGTGCCGCAGGACGATGTGCATCAATTCGAACGCTTCGATACCCGCGTATTTGAGATCGGAAAAGATCTGCTCGAGAATCGGCGTGTAGTCATAGCCCGGCAGGGGGGCCGCATAGACCCAGCCGTGGGCGCCTACCACAACCTTCTTCGCTTGCGGAGCGCCGGTCCCTGGGAATGCCCGCTCCCCCGGCGCCAGCACCCCGGCTCCCAGTGCCACGGCAGACTTCAGGAACTCCCGGCGCCCCGGCATCTTCGCGGTTCCCGCAGCAAGTGCCGCGCGCTTATCCCATACTCCCTCTCGCTTCTTCCGATTAGATGATTCCAGCATAACCATCCCCCTTTACGGATGACCGGGCTCAATAGGACTGAGGAGAGAAAGGACTTTGATCACGGGTTACCGCGCTGCGCCGGTCAGATCCAGTCTACGAGTCTCCTGCGATTGGAGATCTCCTTACCGAGTGCGAAGGTCGTACCTTGAAGGTGGTTCCTTTCGGCCCCTAAGATAAACCGTGCCATGGACGGATGCAAGTGCTTGCCAACTTCGCCGCTCATAGAGCGGCGCTACAGCGGGCGACGCCGAGTTCGGAGACAGCCTCCGAGGGGAGAGGGTGTCCGCCGACGGCGGACGGGTGAGGGATCACTTCACTTGTTCCCCCGCGGTGGCCCCAGGACTATGACGTTCCCCCCCGCCCGGCGCGTTTGAGCCAACTCACGAGGAAGAGCGCGGCTAACACGAAAAGCGGGCCGGATATGGTCAGAATCCAACTGGGGTGCCGCCATGCCATTTTCGCATACAGCAAGCCGGCGCTTCCAAAGACCACCGCGCCAATCCACTCCCACCGCCAGGCAAGCGCCAAAACCGCCAGGACGATGGCGGTCGGGATAAGATGCATCATCAGAGCGAATAGGGTCCTCGCAAAGCCATAGCCCTCACTGAAAACATCCAGCGCGAACAGACTGAGAAAGATAGCAAAGGCAATTCCCAGCGCGCGCGGGGTCCAGACCAAGATCCTCCTCGAATAAGCAGTCATCTTGCCTCCCTGCTCGGGCCGAATGGACTGGCCCGATTAGAAATCCGCTGCACGCTCAAGTCAAGGGAGAAACTCCGTTGCGGTAGATGGCGAATTCATGGGCACAAGTCTGCCGGGCAAGGCCAGGATTCGCAACGCCGAGGTATCCCAATATGTACTGGGGGAAAAAGGTAAGGTTGAAGCCGACAAAGATGATGGCGGCGGCCAGACGCGCCCAGCCGCCGGGTGCGAGCAAAACCAGAACAGGTGTTGGAAGAGAATCAGGTCGCCGCCCACCGCCTACTTTCCTCGACCTCGCGCCCAACGTATTTCTCCTTTAGTTTCATCAACATAGCCGCTAACCATAAAAGCGACGCCGACAATGTGTCCCGTCGTGTTGATTCTAAAGGACATCGCCGGAGTCACTTTCATTTTAACATCTTTTTTGTTTTGCCCGCCAAGCCAGAACTCAATGTAGTTAACTTGTTTGATTTAAACGACTTAATTTTTGTGGTTGGTCATCATAAAAACCGCTAACTGCCTGTCTTATCATTAACATCGCCGGATGCCTGGCTTTTCTCCCAAATTTCCTGCCCCGGCGCTTGCCGTCGTGTTGTAGCGCTGGACTTTAGTTCAGCATGTGCCGACCTGAAGGTCGGCGCTACTTCGCCCCGATTATCGCGCCACCGGTGCATTTTCGGCCAAGGAGCCCGATCGATTGTCGTCCATTATCGCGAAATCTGTGTATTTTCGGCCAAAAAGCCCATCCGATTGTCGTCCATTTTGTCACACACGCCTTTGTTTTCATACACATCCCCGGGTCGATCTTCATTTTTAACATCTCTATAGGTCAGGGCCCCGTTTCGGACCTTGAAAAGCACACTCGTGAGCCGCCACAATTGGCGCAGGCTGGAATCTTCCATCCTCCGCATGAGCATCGCGTTCAGCAGTCAGGAGTCAGCCTACTGCCTACTGCCTTGTGCCTACTGCGTACTGTTCTATGGTTTGCGCCGACTCCCTTGTATAGGTCTGCGGTCTTGCACGTCAGCCAGCGGGTGCTAGCCTTGCAATTTAGTATAACACGACTCTTAATTTTGTCAAGAAGTAAATTAGCATATACGCTAATACCTATCAATTAAGACAAAACGTCAGAGATTCCTCCTGCCGGGAGGATAAAATCTTTTGGGAGGGTGTCTAATTGTCCGAACTTCGTCCCGCGCTTGCTTATTCCCCTCCTCGTTGAGGAGGGGGCAGGAGGTGGTCGAACAGAGGATCGCCATGGTGGTCATTCCCGCGAAGGCGGGAATCCAAGGGCGAACCATCGCTCTACGGCATATGCATCACGGTATGAGACAAGTCCTCCCACCCAGGATTGACCGATTCGATGAGCCTAATCTTCCACGCGCGATTCCACTTCTTGAGGCATTTTTCTCTCTGGATCGCATCACGAGGCCGCGCAAAGGATTCGCAATACACCAGCCGATGGACGTTGTACTTCTTGGTGAAACCCTCCAGCAAACCTTGCTGGTGCTCCCACACCCGGCGCGCGAGATTATTCGTCATGCCGATGTAGAGGGTCCCATTGGGCTTGCTGGCAAGAATGTAAACATAATACTCGCGGCTCATCGGATGGTTAGTGGATTCCCGCCTTCGCGGGAATGACTGCCCCCTAGCCATGCACCGGCGTATCCTGCCCAAAGCGAGTGCCCCCTTGCGTGGGTGACACGTCAAGGCAGCCATAGTGGTCATTCCCGCGAAGGCGGGAATCCACGCTTTTCAAATTGCCTTCGGATCCCCGAGCGGGATCCAAATATCCTCGACGGCGATATACCGGCAGCGAAAATGATTTAGATTTAGCGTGGACTTGGCATCCCGAATTGAATCGGCATGCTCGCTCAGACGGCTGTACAGAACCAAGCCGGGGCTCGCGCCAAGGCCGAATCCCCATTTGCGGGCACCAGCGGGAACGGCCTTGCCGATATAAATCGGCGTTTCGGCGCGGACGTCCTTGGCGGCGGCCCGATTCTTTTCAACCAGCGGCGCACCTTGAATGGTCCGTGGTAGTAGATCGCGTAGACGCCAGCCGCTATGAATTTCTCGGGCGGAGGTAGCCGACCGATCTCACGCTCTAGCAGCGCATCAGCTACGCTTTTGCCGAGGTTTTCCTTCGCCAACGGATTATACGGGGGTTCGATCCTGACTTGGGGGTTCGGCATATAAGACTCACAGTTTACGTATCTGAGAACACTAACACGCGGAGTCTTAGCAGACATATCCAGGGCATGATCTGCTAGCCAGCGCTCAGCTTGCGCATTCTACTACAACCTTCGCTCCGCTCAAGGTTCTACGCCAGCCGCGTTGTTAGAACAAAAAATACTGTGCTCCCGGTTGAAATTCCCGCGAGCAAGCTCGCGGGGAGGAAAGCGGCAGGAAGCTGCCGCACTCCTAACAGGCTGCTGAAAAAGCCTCGCGCCGATGTCGTCCTGAGCATTGACAGCCTTTCCGGCTGCCCATGATGGGCAGAAACTCGATGAGGAAAAGCAATCACCCAAACTGTCATCCTGAGCAGCAGCGAAGGATCTGCATGGGTTTTCAGTAACAAAG
>Ga0187889_10000185_pt1 | contig 73488 bp, 60 predicted proteins | sample June2016WEW_7_10_2_FD_132992 | JGI IMG/M metagenome (GOLD analysis project Ga0187889, IMG submission 132992) | Peatland microbial communities from SPRUCE experiment site at the Marcell Experimental Forest, Minnesota, USA - June2016WEW_7_100 | ecosystem: Environmental > Terrestrial > Soil >... | reverse complement strand
TGGATTGTGGTTATTGCTATATTTTCTCTGACGAGGGCTTCGAAGTTGCCTATCTGATACATGATACCTCCGTCGCCTGTCACATGGATACAATCCCTCTTTGGATAAGCGAGTTTTGCTCCTGCTGCGGCACTTAATCCGAAGCCGAGGCTGCTAGCGTTTCCCCAGCCAATGAAGCCTCTTGGAATGATGGCTTCATAGATGGTTCTCAGCTGATCTCTAGTGCTCCCAGCCTCGTGGGAGATAACTGAATTCCTCCTATCTATGGTGTTCATTAAATCCCAGTAGACCCTATATGGATTGATCGGCTTTTCGTTTGATTCGATCGCTTGCTTGTATTTTTCCATCTTCTTAGCTTTGAGCCCTCTTATATCATCTTGCAGTTTCTCATTCTTTCGGATTCCTTGTCTTCCTTGTCTTTTGACTTCTGATATTAGCTGTTGTAGAATAAGTTTTGCGTCGCCGATTATGGCGTGATCGATCTTATAGCGGATGTTAATGTCTCTTTCATCAATATCAGCTTGAATTATAATTTTACCTGAGCCGTCAAAGTAGTGCTTGAAATCTCCTGGAGAAAGGCTCTCCCCTATGCCAAAGACCAAGTCGGCGCCACCAATATAATGCTCCGCTGGAATCCCTGAGACACCTACTGAAAGAGGATGATCCTCCGGGAAGGCGCTCTTAGCCAGTAGCGTTGTCACTACTGGTACTTGAACGAGCTCAGCGAATTCGACAAGCTCTTGGCAGGCGTCAGCATAGAAGATTCCCTGACCTGCGTATATCACAGGTTTCTTCGCTGCCAGAAGGGCCTTAACCGTCACCTCCACATCTCGAGGGTCTCCAGGATATCGCCACCCCTTAACCGGTTCGTAGGGGTACTTCGTGTTATCATAGTCACCCCAGTTCAGTTCTTCAGGTCCCCTGTTCACACTTGAACAGTGCAGGACGATAGGTCCTCGCCTCCCAGTTCTGAGGTAGGTGAATGCTCTCCTCATAAACTCTGGAATTCGATAACTTTCAGGGATGTAAGCTGTCCATTTTGTAATCCCTGAATATTGTCTTGTTATATCGAAGCGGTTCTGCCCGAGTTGACTGAGCGTCGGACCAGCCATTATACCTAGGATTGGTGAGCTGTCTTCAAAGGCTTGGGCTACAGCCCCTTGAGCTATCTCAGCTCCTACAGGGAAGGCTCCTCCTTGAATGTTAAATACACCTATCTTCTTCCCGTTTGAAGCTCTGGAGTAGCCGTCTGCAAGACCGACCGCGAAGCGTTCAGTTCTCATCATGATGATACGGAGTTTTTCTTTGCTAGCTTGAGGGGTTAAGTTGCCGACGGGCATGACACTCAAAAATTCAATTCCTTCCTGTTTGAGGATTTTAATTATTCCCTCTTGAGGACCCAAAATATCACTAGTTATAAGGCAGGCTTCAATCAATTATTAAACTTTCCATAATCTTACGTTTTAATTATATATTCTTTGTATTTTTGGATATATTATTTGTGCGACAGTTTCTAGAAATGGGTAGATCTCTGAACTCCTTAATTTATTATTGTCTAATTAACTATTTATCTGTCATTAATTTTTTTCAGCAATTCCAGAATAATCTCCCAATATAGTGAGGATGTCTACTTGATCGAATTGTAAATTAGTAGAATAGTCTAAGTTTTGACTCTGCTCTAAATATTAATGCAAAAAGGAAACTGTGTGCGGTACTCAACAAAAAACTGCTCTTTAACTTTAACCACGTTTGTCTTATTAAGATTGTTTGATATAAAAATAATGAATATACTAAAAAAATGGGGTATCTAGAAATGATGATAACAATCAGGAAATACGGTTTATTTTAGCTTTTCATTTCTGTAATAGTATTTTGAAGATGAATGGAGATTGAAAGTGAGATCACTGCTAGAACAATTGGATACAATAGTAAGATCAAGTATATCTTGAGAAAAAATTGCAAAGGTCTGGGAACAGCCTGCTTAACAGGACTTATCGCGCTAAGAAAGATTAATTTGTTAAAGGTATAAGCGTAAAAAGGATTAGCTATTCTCGTGGTTAGAAGAGTTATATATTCAATGTAACGCAAGAGGTAAGGATAAATACTTTGAAAGAAAGAATTCTGGGTCGAACAGGTCTAAAGGTAAAGACCCTGGGGTTTGGTGGTATCCCAATCCAGAGAATCTCTGAAGACGAAGCTGTTAAGGTCGTCCGCCACTGCTATGATAGGGGTATTAATTATTTTGATACGGCAAGAGCGTACACGGTCAGTGAAGAGAGGATAGGGAAAGCTCTTGAAGATGTGAGAGACGATGTAATCATAGCAACAAAAACACAGCGACTAACCAAAGGTGAGGTTCTACAAGAACTTGAGACAAGCCTAAAAAATCTTAGAACAGAATGGGTAGATATCTACCAACTGCATAATGTGACAACAAAAGAGGCTTGGAAGCAGGTTAAAGCCCCGGGTGGAGCACTGGAAGCCTTAATTAAGGCACATGAAGATGGGAAAATAAAGCACCTGGGAATCACAAGCCATAATCCGTTGCTTCTGAAAGAGATCGTACAAGAAAACATCTTTGAAACTATCTTAGTACCTTATAACTACCTCACGACTCTGCCAGGAGAGGACTTGCTACCTTTTTGTAGTAAAAACCAGGTGGGCACGGTAATAATGAAGCCCTTTGGCGGAGGAGCCTTCAGCAATACAAAGACAGCACTTAAATTCCTACTAAACGATAAGAATGTCGATGTAGTAATTCCAGGAATGATGAATTTACAGGAAGTAGAAGAGAACATCGCTACTGCATCCGCTTCTTATAAACTCAGCTCCGAAGAGCTGAAACTCATAGAAAAAGACAAGAAAGAACTCGGAACCGAATACTGCCGCGGCTGCGACTACTGCCAACCTTGTCAGCGGGGTATACCTATATCCTACGTATTACGCACTGAAAAACAATTTCTAAGACGGATGGGGTGGACACCTAGCCTTAAAAGTCAGTTTCAAAAGGCCAAAGAGCTAGTTCCAACCTGTCTTAAATGCGGCGAATGCGAATTAAGATGCCCATACCATCTTCAAATCAGAAAGCTCCTACCAAGTAAAGATGGCATCTCTGACGAAAAGGTTTGAGGAGGGAAACCTCTAGAACTGACATTCGAATGAACGGAACGACTTTGCGTTGTATGCTGATTTTTTTTGAAATTATAATCTTAGAAAAACTTCTATTCTCCCTACAAGCTACAATGACTCTGGGCAAATATTTTTCTCTTACAGTAAGAGTCTTGCCAATATAAAATGAATAGTGCGGGGGTTGGAATTTCAGCATTAATTTACTTGTAAATAATGAACAAAGAAGAATTGGGTGCGGGTCCGGTGGTTTTCGACCATAATTAGGTGCAGATACCTATTATATATTCTACATATCATATATACATGGACTGTTTAGTTTTTTTTGACATGATTAATAACTATTAAATAGCGTTATCCATAAAGAGAGAAAGAGAAGTAGTAAAAGGATGAAAATTAGCGACATCAAGACATACATTGTTGGCACGGGGTGTGCAGTTAATTGGGTGTTCGTAAAACTTTTTACTGACGAAGGAATAGTTGGAATATCTGAAGTGAGTACTGTCTATGGAGAAGAAGCCCAAGCGCAAGTGGTGGCTAAGCTAAAACCTTACATATTAGGAAAAGACCCGTTAGAAATGAGAAAAATCTTTAACAGCGTCTACAAGAACCAATTGGATATTAGAGGACCTGGTTCCCTCGAAATCACTGCTTTAGCAGGGATTGAAGTCGCATGTTGGGACATTCTTGGAAAGAAGTCAAAGACGCCATTATATACACTTCTCGGGGGAAAGTACAACGATAAGGTCAGGGCATATGCACACTGTGAACCAGTATTTCCTAAGATAGCACATGATACTAAATGGATTATAAAAAATGCCGTAAAGCTTGTCGACGAAGGTTTTAGATACTTGAAGTTTGATCCTTTCTGGTTTTATCCTGAAGGTGAGGTGATCAACGCCGCAGAACTCGAGAACGCCGAGGAGAAACTGAAGACGGTGCGCGATTCTGTAGGCAAAGAAATTGAAATAGGTATAGAAATTCATGCAAAATACAACCTTCCCTCTGCAATGAGAATCTGCAAGAAACTTGAAAAGTATGATCCCTGGTTCTTTGAGGAACCTGTGGGAAGCGAAGACTTCGGAGCGCTGAAAACAATAGCAAGCAAAACCAGTATACCCATAGCTTCAGGGGAAAGGCTCTGCACAAAGCACGCCTTTAGGGACATGATCTCAGGACACTGTGTAGATATCGTCCAGATAGATCCGCTCAGGGCAGGCGGCTTCATTGAATCGATAGCGATAGCTAATATGGCTGAGACATATACTCTACCGGTTGTCATACATGATCCGTATGGTCCAGTTTACGATGCAATTTGCGCTCACCTATCGGCAGCCATTCCTAACCTTCTGGCTCTCGAATTTCCAATGTACTACTATGTCACTGATCCATCTGATCTAAGGTCTAGGATTGTCAAAGAACCAATATTATGTAAAGATAGCTTTCTTGAACCATCTTCAAGACCAGGTTTGGGAATTGAGTTTAACGAAGACATACTTGATAAATTTTCTAAAGTAATAGAGTAGAGTCTAGTCCAGGTCTGATTTTAAACAAGTATTTCAGTTTTGAAATCCCCAATAATATTGTAGAAATATTATTAAGGAAGGTAAAAACGACAACTTTGTATGAAGATAACAAATATCGAACCTATTCTTTGTGACGGTGGATTCAGGCCATGGACTTTTGTCAAAGTGAGTACAGATGAGGGAATTATAGGTTATGGCGATTGCACAGATTGGGGTAAAGCCTTGACGGTCGCAGAAGAGGTTAAACAACTCGGACAAACTGTAATCGGAGAAGATCCGAACAATATAGAAAAACTCTGGTGGAAGATGTACAACCAAAACATCAGAGCAATCGGAGGTATAGCCCACAAGGCTCTTGCGGGTATCGATATTGCACTTTGGGATATCAAAGGAAAGTCTTTGGGAGTACCAGTCTACGAACTTCTGGGTGGGCGTTTCCACAGCCAACTTCGACTCTATTGGACACACTGTGGCTGGACACGATTTCTGTTTAATGAGGTTATCGGAAAACCTAAGCTAAATACAAAAGAGGATATCGCTAAGCTCGGTAAAGAAGTTGTTCAAAGAGGTTACACAGGACTAAAAACAAATATTCTAGATCTCCATGGTACCGGAAGATCTAGACAAATCGGAGGTCAGATAGACAATCAGATAATACAGGATGCCATAGATATAGTTGGTACTTTCCGAGAATCAGTAGGTGAAAATCTAGACATCATGTTAGACGTTGCCTGCATGTTTAATGAAACATCTGCAATAAAACTTGCCAGAGCTTTAGAACCATACAACTTGTTGTGGCTAGAAGAACCTGTGCCAATCGAGGATGCTGGAACTTGTAAGACTGTTAGGATGTCCACTAAAACGCCGATTTGCATGAGTGAGGGACTTTACCAAGCCGTTCAATTCAAGCCTTTCTTGGATCTGCACGCTATAGATGTTGCCATGCTAGACATTCCTTGGAACGGTATAACCGGAGGAAAAAAGATTGCGAACTTGTGTGAAATGTACTATATGCCTGTTGCACCACACAACTGCCATAGCCCGCTAGCCACATTTATCAACGCACATTTATGTGCAACTCTTTCAAACTTTCTAATACTGGAATTGGATGTGGACGATGTCCCTTGGAGAGATGAAGTTGTCTCTGAACCAATAAAAGTCAACAATGGATACCTTGAATTACCTACAAAGCCCGGATTTGGCGTGGACCTAAATGAGGACGAAATAGCTAAACATCCTTTCAGATGGATACCAGGAATTGTTTAGAGTATAGTTTCAGAAAATTTACAATAAATTGAAGGCATATAAGACTAGCACTAACCCAACAGCTATTGTTATTATACCAAGAACAAGTCTCATGTTTCTATTCTCATGTTCTTTCCATCTGCTAAATGAGAACTCTTTTATGCCCCTATTGGAGGCAATAAGTAACAAAGCAAATAACGGAAGAACGAAAGCAATATTGTAAAGAATAAGATAGGAGAGAGCTAAAGCAGAGGTTTGACTTAGGGACAGCATCGCCAAGATTCCAAGGTAGATTGCGCCTGTACAAGGGAATTCGAAAAGACCTACCAAAAGTCCTATACCAAAAACAGCTGGTAAAGTGAACTTGTGCACCCATTTTCTGATATTTATCCACTGGAAATCAGGTATTTTTAAGCTTAAACCGTGGCCATACCAGAAGTAGTCTTTTATATTTAATGCACCCATCGCCATAACGATTAGTCCTATAATTGCCGTTGCTATGTATTCATAGTATTTTACTATTACCATCAGTCTTAAGAGTGTGAGCCCTATAATCAAGTAGGCCAGGAACACAGCGAACATGTAGAGCAAGCCGACGAGAAAAACTCTTCCTTTTGTATCTTTTCTAAATGTGAAAAGAACAGTTACAAAGTATAATAGAACTGCGAATGCGCATGGATTTATTCCGTCAATCAGTCCTGCACCAATTACGAGAAAAACATTAACGTTTAAGGTACTCGGCTTTGTTTGATTAACGGTGGTATCACCACTTAGATAGCTATCTATTACTGTTTTAAGTTTCTCTGCGGTTATATTATTTTGGGTGATCACGAGTTCGTGGTTAACAACGATGAAAGGTATATATGTAAAGTTGTATATACGCCATTGTTCTATCCCACTATTTGTAGTCACATCTATTCCCGTAATGTTAATTTGATCACCATAAATCTGTTTCATTTGCGATAACAGCGAATCTACATTTCCAACTGGCTTCCATAGACCGGGACAACAGTAGGAATAGAAAAATTCGATATTAACTACCTTATTGGCGGATGCTCCAGCTGAAGGTAATGAAGAAGATAACATTAATACTAAAATTATTACGATAATTTTGAAAAATGAATTCGCAGAGATATTATTTAAACGCATAGACAGCATAAAAAGGGCCAACAAAAGGGAGATGTAGGGGTTCCCATTCTGAAGATGTTCCGAAATTTAAGGAACGAAAACCGCTCTAACTGCTTCCCCTTTCTTAACCGTTTCCAATGCTTCAGTCGCTTGTTCTAGTTTGAATTTATGTGAAATCACATCTTTATATGGGATCTGAGTCCTAGTCATCTTGAGGAACATCAGATACCTATAGATTTCACGAGCAGTATATCCCATTGTTCCTTGCAATTTGAGTTGTCTTAGTGTGATATAGTGTGGCTTGATAGGAATTGTGCCCCTGTCCGAGAACTGGCCAACTATCAGGTAGGTTCCACTGTTGCGAAGCATTTCCATTCCTTCGGGTACTGCTGCAGGTATGCCTGAGGCGTCACAGATCAAATCTGGGCCTATATTGTTTGTCAACTCCTTTACCTTAGCAATTCGTTCGTTAGTTCCATATTTTTCAATGTTTATCGTTGAATCCGCACCTAGCTTTTTGGCCATTTCCAGTCTCCTTTCAGGAGCACCAATTGCGACGACCTTGCCAGCTCCCATAGCTTTTGCGTATATGATTGCAAAAAGTCCAACAGGTCCAACACCTTGGACAACGACTGAATCTCCAGCTCGTAAAGTTATTCTTTCAAATCCATGTATAATAGTTGGCCCAGCACAGCTGAAAGATGCGACTTCTTCGTCAGTTAATTCATCAGGAATCCTTACAAACTCCATGCCAGATCTGACAAAGAAATACTCTGCATAACCTCCAACAAAGTGTGGTTTCTGTTCTATTGTCTGAACGCCTGGGGGTTGGGGTCCTGTTTTATTCAAGCATTCAGTATATTCATCTAATAAGCAAAGGTAGCATCTTTTGCACGCAACGCCCACGTTTACCATGACACGGTCTCCCACTTTTACTGGTGTACCTGTGTTGTCGGTTTTGATGTTTTTTCCAAGCACCTGTATTTTACTGACAACTTCATGCCCTATGATGGCTGGAGCCTTGAAAGGAATTCTTCCTTCCCAAATATGGATATCGGTTCCGCATATTCCGCAAAGATTATTCTTGAGCAACATGGAATTGTCATCAACTTCAGGTAGCTCAAACTCCCTAACTTCTAAGGGTTTCCCATAACCTACGGCGATGGCCGCTTTACCAGTTTTAGCCATTTTTATCATCCTTCAACCTGTACAAAAGCTATTTAACCTTTTACGGATCCCATAGTTAGACCCATAACAAAGTACTTTTGAAGGAAAGCGAACAATATGATCGCAGGTATGGTAACAAGAACACCAGCGGCCATGAACTGAGCTACGTATGGGTTACGCCCCATTTCGCCTATGAAATCTGCAAGAGCTAGCGGCATAGTCGCCATAGACGCATTCGTCAACATGATGCTCGCCCAGAAGAATTCATTCCATCCAAGAATGAAAGAAAATATGCCCGCAGCGGCGATCCCTGGCCATGAGACAGGCACACAAAGTCGCCAGAATGTTGAAAATTCGCTGCATCCGTCAACAAGGCCCGAGTCATGCACTTCGTTTGGAAAAGAGGATTTGAAGTAGCTCCTTAGCATAAGAGTACAGAAAGGCAGAGACCAGAAGAGATAAGCTAAAATTAGCGCCCAGTATGTGTTATAGAGTCCTATGTCCCTCATAAAGAAGTAAAACGGGATAATTGATACTATCCCTGGCATGAGGTTCGTTACTATAAGGTATATGCTGAAAGGTCTGTTACCTCTGAAACTGAATCTGCCTAGTGCGTATCCTGCACAGCTTGTGACGGACACAGCAATTATTGTGTTGAATCCTGCTACAAACAGGCTATTAAGCATATGTAATGGGATGTTTACAAGATTAATGGTTTCGGCATAATGAGCCAAGGTCGGTTGAGAAGGGAACCATGTTAAAGGCAACCCGTAGACTTCTGTAGTTGGCTCAATCGATGTTTTGAACATCCAAAAGAATGGGAATAGAACAAACAGTAGTAACAATGTATTAGCGATTACAAGGATTATCTTTTTTCTCATTTTAATTTTAATCATATATTTTCACCTTTAATAATATTATTCAAACAGACTCCTATAGCTGGAGATTATGTATAATGCAACGAAAATTCCTGAGAAAGTTGTCATTACGACTGCTGCAGCGGTGGCATATCCAAAATTAAAATCTGTGAACGCCTTTTGGTAGATAAAGACTGATAAAACATCGGTAAAATTCAAAGGGCCCCCTTTAGTCATCAAGTAGGGGTAAACAAATTGATTGAAGGTCCATATAGTACTAAGTAATATACTTATCTGGCCTACCTTTGCAATTAATGGTAATGTTATATGCCTGAACTTTTGCCAGCTGGAAGCGCTATCTATATCTGCGGCGTCCAAGACTTCACGTGGAATACTTTGTAGAGCGGCCAAGAAGACAACAGCTACGAATGGAAACCCAGCCCAAACTCCTACTAGAACAAGTGAGAGAAGAGGAAACGAGAGGGGACCTACTTTAATAGATAGGTCACTAAGCCAATATATTGGCCCACTTATTAAATGTACTCTCTCAAGGAAATCGCTAATTGGGCTGAATCCAGCAGAATATATCCAGACCCAAATATATGCGATTACAACAGGTGGCGCAACCCAGGGTATTATGATAATGCTCCTTACTATACCCCTAAATCTGTATTCTTCATTTAAAAGTAAAGCGGTACCAAGTCCCAAAAGACCAGAGAATGATACAACTAATATTGTCCATACTATTGTCACTTCGAAAACGAACCAAAAAGTCGGATCTGTAAGAACACTGATATAATTATACAATCCTACGAAATGATTCGAACTGCCGACAAAGTTCTGAAAGCTCATAAATATAGCGAGTAACAAAGGATAAACGTTCATAACCATGCTAACTATTACTGCGACAGAAATCATTGCGTAGGGAAACCAACTTTTCTTGGTCGCCATATATATCATTATTATAAAAAAATAAAGATAGAGGGAGTTCCCTCTTATTTATTACACAGGTTGTGCTAAAATTGCGTTGCCTGCTGTTTCGCAGGTTGCGATTGCCTCAGGAATTGTGGCCGTTTTTGATAGAACACTCATGACCATGTTGTAGATTGGCCCTGTGCTACTTGCGACAAGTGCTTGTGAGTGTGGGTTCCCTGGAGGTATTGCATGTACTTCCCCTGTATTAATCTGGTCAACAAAGACTTTCATATATGTGTCTGCTAAGAATGTCGGATCTGTGATTGCTGACTTCTTAAGAGGTTCTAATCTGTACTGCAAATCTATTGTGAGTTCACGGGCCGGATCGTTAAGGTAGTTGATGAAATCGACACATGCATCAGGATACTTTGTAGTGGCGTAGATATAATATGGACAGTAGACGATTGAAGCGCCACGAAGGCCTGTTGTGGCATCCTTAACAAGCATGAATGCATCGAATTTACCCTTCAGCTGAGGAGCACTTGAGTTGATATCGGCACCAACCCATGCTGGGGCAGTAAACCATAGAGCTTTTCCTGCCATAAAGTCGGATTCAGCGTTGTATGTAGGGCTTGTTACCTCCGGAGAGACTATATTGTACGTCCAAACCATATCATACCAGTACTGTAGAGATGCTTTTGCAGCATCGTTGTTTATGGCCATTTTTGTGCTATTCCAATATATTCCATTTGCATCAGGTTCCAGATAAGGTCCTCCTTTTCCATCTCCACCACCCATTGCGAGGAATGTATAAGACCAGTTGTTACACACACTTACTGGGTCACCCCATCCCATACCCATCGCGTAGACACCGCCAGATGGGTTAGTCAATTTTTTACCAATTTCTACTTGCTCGTCAAGGGTCGTGGGAGGAGTAATATTATTTTGTTCAAATATGTCCTTTCGATATGTTGATGCACATGTCTCTGCAAACCATGGTACAGCCCACCAATTGTGACCGCCTGGGGCTATGGAGTCCGGAAAGTAATAGTCTAATCCTGGGTCAGCCGTCGTTAGATCAATGGCGTAATCGTTTTGGTTTAACAGGGTATTCACATAGTCGTCTAACGGCATCAGTCCAAGTGTGGCTGTACTTCGTGGGGCATAAGTAGAAGTAAAACAACCGATGGCAACATCTGGAGCGGCTCCGCCTTCAAAAATCAAGGCCTCTCTATTAAATGTTGTCGTCCAGTCTAGATATTCCCATGTTGCTGCATTCCCTGTTTGCTGGTTATAGCCAGCAACATATCCATTTATAAGATTTTTCTGTAACGTTGGGTCACCCCAAGGTGGCGACCAGAAATCTATTGGAGCAGCAAGTTTAGTAGTAGTAGACGTCGTAGTTGTTGTAACAGTTGTTGGAGCAAGAGTAGACGTAGACGTTACAGTTGTTGGAGCAAGAGTAGACGTAGACGTTACAGTTGTTGGAGCAAGAGTAGACGTAGACGTTACAGTTGTTGGAGCAAGAGTAGACGTCGCAGTTGTTGTAGAAGTTTGTCGATTAGAAGTGCCAATGTAATATGCTACACCACCTACGATAATCACAGCTGCGGCAGCACCCGCGTATGTAAGAAATTTCCTTCGATTAGGTTTTTGCGGAATATTTTGTTCCGTTTGTGACATGCTTTTGTGCAACATATAAATTGTTTTATAAGTCTATGTGTTTCCAAATTGAACAAACAAATGTATTTATATATCCTTTTCTTTTTATAATAAAAATAAGCTTTATTTATAAGGTTGGCAATTTTTTATTTTTTTATAATGAGGTTTGTTAAATTTTAATGTCTATGACTATAGACTGGGGTTAAATAAAATTTATATTATTATTAAAGTTTTCTACAAAGCAACTCTTAAATATTTCCCATAAAATTGGCTAAAGTAAGAATGCAGGAGCTAACAGAAAAATTAAAATTTTTTGGGCTAGATGGAGAGGAATGTAAATTACTTGTTTGTTTAGCCTCTAATAAGCCTCTAAAGGCTAGTGAGTTAAGTAATCTAACTAATATTGATAGAGCTCGGACCTATAGGATTCTCAAAAAATTACAATCTTTAGGATTGATAGAGGCTACGCTCCAAAAGCCTGCTCTATTTGTATCTATCCCAATGTCGGTGGCCTTGGACGGTTTAATAAAAAACATGATAGAAAAGGTTGAAAAATGCGTAGAAGAAAAGACAATCATTTTATCTGAACTTGAGAAAATACCAAAATCCCAACCTATGCCCCAAGCTCCACGGTTCAATGTAATTCAGGGTAGAGAACTGGCTCTTAAAACGCTCGAGAGATTATCGACTAATGCTAAAACTGAAATAAATATTATGACTACAAAAAATGGCCTAATAAGGACTTTAAACTCAAAATTAGAAATAGCCTACAAAAACGCTGTAAAGAGAGGTGTCAGAATTAGATGGATTTCTAAATTTGATGAAAAAAAAGATTCTGAAATTATCAAAGCTTTCGAAGGATTAGGAGAAATACAGAATATAGAAATCCCAAAGGGATTTCGAATAAATATATTCGACGGTAAGTATATGTTAATATCCTCTACAGAGGACGATTCAACAAATCTAAATGTTGAAAAAGACAATAGTTTACTGATAAATGATCCAAACATAGCTAATGGAATTAATTTCTTCTTCGAATTAGTTTGGAGAATATTTCCAAAGGTTGTAACATAATAATTGCCCAATAGAAAGACTGAAATAAAAATAATATCAGTTACAGGATTTTTACACAAGTAGGTGCCGGAACTTTTGTAATAAGCTCGGTGGGCTCGAGCACTCCTGTTTGTTGATCTATTCGAAAGACTGCAATATTATCAGTTTCCAGATTAGCTACTAACATGAAATTACCGAGGGGGTGTATAGTAAAGTTACGTGGGTTTCTTCCCTGTGCAGATTCATAACCTATGCAACTGAGCCTACCCGTATCTTCATCAATTTCATAGATCACAATACTATCATGCCCACGATTTGAGCCATAAAGAAACTTACCAGAAGGGGCGACTTGGATATGGGCTGCGTAATTTACACCTTTAAATCCTTTCGGTAAAGTAGAAACTGTCTGTATCTCTTCAAGCATACCATTGCACATATCGTAAGTAAACGCAACTATGGATGAGTCAATTTCATTTATTACGTAAGCAAACTTTCCATTAGGATGAAAAGTAAAGATACGTGGACCTGCACCGGGTTTCGTTTTCACCCAAGGCTGATCGTTGGGCGTCAACTTCCCACGTTCAGAATCGAATTTATAGATCATTATCTTATCAAGTCCAAGATCAGGAACGAAAACATGCCGATTTGAAGTATCGAGTATAACTGAATGAGCATGAGGTCCTTCTTGGCGTTTGGGATTAACACTGGATCCTTTATGCTGAACAAAGTCTATTACATCTCCAAGTCTTCCATTATCCAATAAGGGTAGCACGGAAACGCTACCACCTAAGTAGTTTGCCACAAGAACATACTTACCGTTTTTATCCACAGTTACGTAGCATGGAGAAGCGCCTTTAGAAGATTTAATGTTTAAGAAAGTCAATTCACCTGTCTCTGGATCTATAGAGAACGCACTAATTGCGCCTGACTTTTCGCCTTCAAATGATTGAATCTCACTCACTGCATAAAGGTACTGGTGTTTAGTGTCAATTGCCAAGAATGAAGGATTGTCGATTATGGTTGGTTTTCCCAAGGGCTTAAGGCCGGCCGAATCAGAATCCATATTGTATACGTATATTCCTTTACCTCCCTCGGACGTGTACGTTCCGATGCAAACAAATATTCTTTTCATCATACCACGTTAACCTTTAGTTTTCAAAAAACGCTAAACCCCTTCACATGCAACTTGTTTAATAGTTGCTCTACTTTGATTAGTTTTGGGAGGACATTCAGGGAGATAAATTCCACAATTCTTATATTTTTCTAGACAATTGCCAATAATCAGTTTCGTTCCAGATGATTGTCTAATGTCAGAAGGCTCAAGATATATCGTTATTCCTTTCATAAAATTTTTATAGCTCAATTATATTTAAACTTTTTGCGTAAGCTATCAGATTGTGAAGGTTAAAAGTCCTCCATTTTTACTACATGCTTTTAATATTTAGACTCAAGTGTTGCAAAAATTTATATGCTTTTAATGTCTAAAAGAGGGGAGCTGTTTAAGATGGATGTTGTTACAATCGGTGAAACAATGATTCAGCTTAATGCGAATCAGACAGGTCCACTGAGATACGTCTCAAGTTTCGAGAAGCATGTTGCAGGTTCTGAATCAAATTTTGCCATAGGTATTGTTAGGATGCAATTGAAAGCAGGCTGGATTAGTAGGGTTGGTGATGACGAATTCGGAATTGAGATTTTAAATTTTATTAGAGGAGAGGGTGTTGATACATCTAAGGTTTCGGTTGACCCATTATCCCCTACAGGTATTTATTTCATTCAAAGAGGTTATCCTCTTCCTAGAAAGAGCGCTGTTTTTTACTACAGGAAAGGATCTGCAGCAAGTAAATTAAGCCCAGAAGATGTGAACCCAGACTACCTAAAATCCGCAAAACTTCTACATATGACTGGTATCACACCGGCATTAAGTTCATCATGCAGGGAAACGACTTTACATGCGATCCGGATAGCCAAGAATTTAGATATGATTGTCTCTTTTGATACGAATCTAAGACTAAAACTCTGGACTAATATAAACGAAGCTAAAGATGTATACAGAAAAATACTAGAGCACGTTGACATACTAATAACCAGTCCATCTGACATGAAGTATGTTCTGGAAGTAAATGATATTGATCAAGCACAGAGTGTATGTAGGAAGGGGCCTCAAATGGTTGTTGTAAAACTTGGCGACAAAGGTGCCTTCTGTGTAACTAAAGAAGGGAAGAAGTACTCTGTAGAGCCATTAAGGGTTGAAGTTGTTGATCCAATCGGTGCTGGCGACTCGTTTGCTGCAGGATTTATATCGACTTACCTAAAAGATGGAGATTTAGAGAATGCATTAAAAATAGGAAACATATGTGGCGCTTTAGCTACAACTGTTAGAGGAGATGTTGAGGGCATCCCAACATATGATCTTGTTCGAAAAATACTTGATGGAAGGGAAGAATTCTATAGATAATTATCTTTTAACAACTTCATAATTATAAATAGCTTACATACCTTAGGAAGTATTTTTTTTAATATTTGTTTGTCTTTGTTCTTAATTGAAAAGGAAACAAAGTTGATGTAACATGCAAATCTTATGGCGCACTACTTCAGATAATATATCACAACGATACCATGGCATACATTTAACTCTTCTTATCAATAATCTACAGCTTTTCAAGAGCCCTTATGAGAAAAGTAGGCTATATTAAACTAGAAAAGAGATCAAGGCGCATTAATCGCGACAGTCAGAGGAGACATAAAAGCCCAGCCAACACGGAAAGACCTTGAGACGTTCATTCAGTCGAAAGGGAAAGCAATATTGCTCAGATAGAGATATTAAGAATAGGGTTAGGGTCGAAAAATTAGGTGCACTTTATTTCCTGCAGGATCTGTCTTTTTAAGGTACGCTACTTTGAAGTCCGGTTTTATGATTGGCTGTTCGAGTTCTATGTCCTTTTCTTTTAGGTAGTTGTATGCGGCTTCAAAATTTGATACGTTTATTGCTATGTGTGTTCGTGTTTCCTTTTCATATGCTTTCATGACTTCTATTTTTCCAATACTTGTCCCTGTTAGCATTATCGACGATGGCCCTTCTTCTTTTGCGAAGCCAAAGGTTTCAGTGTAAAAGTCGGCTATTTGTGTAGCGTTCACGGTTTCTGTTGGATATATTGCTATGTGTTCAACGCCTAAGAATATAGATGTGCCTTTTACCTCCCTTATCCATTGTATGCAATCTTCCACCTTCCTTTTTATGGCTTCAAGGTTGCCCGACTTTACTAGGTCTTTTTGTATGAGGTTTGAGCCCATGTTTATTGCTGCCGCGCCCGCTCCTATCCAACTTGAAATGCCTTCTTTTGTAGCTTCTACGCCTCCTGAGGGCATAAGTTTTAACCATGGAAATGGACCGAGCAAGTCTTTTATAAATTGCGGTCCTAGTACGTCTGCTGGAAATATTTTGATTATGTCTGCGCCCATCTCTTCTGCCATGGATATTTCTGATGGAGTACTACATCCTGAAATACATAAAATATTGTATCTATTACATGTCTTTGCCACATCTAGGTTAAATACTGGTCCGACGATAAAGTTTGCTCCACAATTAATATAGAGTGAGGCTGCTGATGGCTCTACTATTGTGCCAGCTCCTATGACAACGTCCGGAAACTCTCTATCCCTCCATCTTACGAGCTCGCTGAAGACTTGATATGCTAGTGCACCGCGGTTTGTGAACTCAACCACTTTAGCTCCGCCTTCAGCACATGCCCCAACAATTTTTTTGGCGGTCTCCAAGTCTTCTTCATAAAATGTTGGGATTAGACCGATCTCTAGAATACTTGAAACAACCTTATGTCTCATCGACTTCAACATACTCTCTTAACTAGAAAAGCTTATATTATTTAATTATTTGGGTGTTTTGGCCAAAATTCTCCATCAATTGGTTCTTGACGGATGAATGGGGGCTTAGTTTTTGAGCCCTCAACATTTTGGCCTAAAAAATTTCGTTACTTTTTTCAGATTATTAAAGTTAATGCAAAATAAAAAAATTATATTCAATACTTTTTCTATGCTATTGAATATGGAACATTTAGGTTTTATTTTCTAGCGGTGCCTTCCCCTCAAGAATAGCAAAGTTGAACATATCATGGGAGAGTCCCTATGAGAATTGCGGTTTATATTAGGCTTGAAAAGAGGTCTACCAGTTTCTCCTTTCTCCTATAGAACTTATTAATAGATAACATATCTTAAGAGTTCTTTATTAGAAAACCTGATGATTGTAGCGGTGCAAAAAAATCATAATATGGTATAATATGGTTGAAGGTTCTTAATGGAAAAGGAAAAAAAGTTGATGCAACATGCAAATTCTATGGCATACTACTTAAGATAATATTCTACCCTATCTTGTGGTCTATATCCTAGCTTCTCAATAGTCTCAGATATGTCGAAGATTTTGTGAACGTTATCAGAAATTCCGTAAAAGATGCCAAACTTTAGATCCGACTCTAAACTCTTGTGAATCAGCTGTGCCATATCGCGATTACTGATCCACATCGCGAAAAGCTTTTCCTTAGTATAGATAAGGCGTTTTCCCAAGAAAAGTGGTTTTATGTAACTGCTTGGATCCTCCCGTCCAGGACCTAGGCAGTAACCGATTCTCAGACAGATGACCGATAGATTGAAGTTATCTGAATAATATCTTCCGAGTGCTTCACCAAAGACTTTGCTGACACCATAAAGGCTGTCAGGCCTTATGGGAGCGTCTGGCCCAACTAGGTCAAGTTCTTTTACAGATAAACCGCAGGCATGGTTTGAGCTAGCGTACACTACCTTCTTAACTCCAACCTTTCGGGCGGCTTCGAAGACATTGTATGTTCCGATGATGTTGAGATTAAGGATGAAGTCCCAAGGTGCATTACTTTTTGAGTCAGCAGCTAGATGGACGACGGCCTCAACACCATTCATAGCCTCTGTAACAGAATTTAGATCTGCAATATCTGCGGATATGACTTCTTCTCCCGGTAGAGCTTCCAAGGTTTTTTTATGGGACATCAGCCTTAGAGAGTAGTAGTTACTGTAAGCTTCACGGAACGGTATGCCTATACGGCCACTGGCGCCTGTTACGAGAACCCTGATACCTTTGGGCATTATTCTCTTTCGGGCAATATCATGGCATACATTTAACTCTTTTCATCAATATTGAAAAACATTGGGACGTTAATAATTTTGTCACTATACTTGGCCAAAATGTTGAGGGCTCATAAGTTGAGCCCCCTTTGATGGCTCAAGAACCAATTGATGGAGAATTTTGGCCAAAACAGTCCAAATAACAACATAATATAAACTTTATCAATATAGACAATATATACTATTATTAGCAAATTTATGATAGTTCAAAAACATAAAATTAACTAATTTATGATAATTTCGGACAAAAGAAGATTTGTGTTAAAATTGTATTAAAATTTAAATATTGGTTTTTTCTACTTTTATAGACATGAAATACAGGCGTCTTGGTAAATGTGGAGTGAATGTCTCTGAAATATGTCTGGGTACCATGGGTTTTGGAGACGAAGTTGATGAACCTACATCTGCCAGGATTATTCGAAGGGCTGTCGATTTAGGTGTAAATTTTCTAGATACAGCTAATGTTTACGCCAATGGCAGGTCTGAAGAAATTGCAGGAAGAGCTATCAAGGGTATGAGGGAAAGCATCATACTGGCTACGAAGGTTCGTCATGGAATGGGACTTGGACCTAACGATGAAGGATTAAGCCGAAAACATATAATATACCAAGTCCAAGAAAGCCTGAGGAGACTCGACACCGACTACATAGATATTCTGTACCTTCATAGACCAAGCAACATAGATATGATGAAGGGAATCGTCGGCGAGCCTGTGCCTTTAGAGGAGACGCTCGGCGCACTCACTGATCTGGTCAGATGGGGTAAGGTTCTTTACATTGGATGCTCGAACTTTCCAGCCTGGCTTCACTGTAAAGCTCTCTGGACAAGCGATGTAAATGGCTTTGAGCGATTCGTTGTCAGCCAACCCAGGTACAACCTTCTCCAAAGAGAGATCGAACGCGAAATTATACCTTTCTGCGTAGACCAAGGGATCGGAATTGTACCATACAGCCCTCTGGCCGGAGGATCTCTAAGTGGTAAGTACAGGGCCGGTAGTCCACCTCCAGAAGGCAGCAGAGGCGCCATCAAACCAGACTTCTTTCCGAGACATGGATTTCACTGGGAGGACCCTAAGAACCTGAATGTAATCAAAGGTTTAGAGACTTTCTCTAAAGGAGCTGGTAAACCAATGGTGCAAATAGCTCTAGCCTGGATGCTAGCTAACCCCGCAATAACCTCACCCATTATAGCCGCCAGTAATGTGAAGCAGCTTGAGGAAAATCTAGCCGCAACCGAACTTAAGCTGAATGAGGAAAATCTTAAAAGAATCGACCAAATAGCGCCAGCATTAGGACCCTACTTCACATAAAATAGAGTAAACTAATGTAATATCAAGATTTAGAGAAATTTTCATGCTGATATATCGTATAATATTTCGTATTATGGATTATGGGAAGTGCACAGTTTATCATTTGCCTTAAAGTGATTGCGTAAGAGTTGCACTGAATGAAGTAAATTTGAACCTCATGCTATTTGTATGAACAAAAATAACCTCAGTCATTACCCTCTAAAAGTTGTCTAGCCGTTTAAAGGTTAATGATTAAATAAATAGCTAATTAAGATGTAAGATATGGTAAAGAGTCGCGCTGCCTATTTTGAAGGCCCTGGCAAAGTTTATCTGAAAGATCTTGACCTCACACCCGGTCCTAACCAGGTTCTCGTAAAAACTTTTCAAGCTTCGATCTGTGGCACAGACAAGATAGCCTTCAGAGGAGACATTTCTAGTGAAGTTAAGCTGCCAATCTTTCCCTGGGGTCATGAAGGCGGTGGAACAGTGGTTGAAGTAGGATCCAAGGTTAACGGTTTTTCGGTTGGAGATAAAGTGATGTCATTTGGGAAAGGTACTTACGCCGACTACGTCTTGTTTGATATGCCGTACGGCTGCCTGCCTGCTCCTGAAGGCGTTGACATGGACATAGCCTGCTTAGGTGAACCTTTGACGTGTGCCGTTTTTGCTAGCCAGCTTGTTAGTAAGAGCATACAAGTAGGCGATATCGTTGCTGTAATCGGTGCAGGTTTTGCAGGCCAAATTCTGGCACAAGGTGCTAGAAAAGGGGGTGCAGAAAAGGTGGTTGTTATTGATATTGTTGACGAAAAACTTAACCTTGCAAAACGATTAGGTGCAAACACAATCGTGAACCCAAAGAAAGAGAACCATGTAGAAGATATAAAGGCCATCTCTGATGGCCGAGGTGTGGACGTCGTTGTCGAAGCTTCAGGTTCGGGAGAAGGGTTAAATATCGCATCAAATATCGTCAGGCGCAACGGAACCATTGCTATTTATAGTCACTATATGAAACCGTTTACCGTCAACATGTACAGATGGCACGAAGATGCGCTTAATATAGTTCACACATGTCTTATGCACCGAACAAAAGAAGAGATGGTTGTTGGTATCAGAGATGCATTCAGGCTAATAAAACGAGGCATATTCGACGTTAGGCCGCTACTAAATCGTAAGTACAAGCTTGAGGAAATAAAGGAAGCTTTTGAGAATGAAATAGTTGATCAAACGTCCATAAAGACATTAATTCTACCATAGCTTTTCAATTTATGACTACTCAGAATGTTTAAGGCAGGCTTTTAAGATTCTAAACATAAAAATTATCGAAGTGTAACTGTACATCTTATATTAACGACGCATTCAGAAAAACGTAAAGTTGAATTTATTATTGATTCATTCCATCCGACTCTGGCTACAATTTTCCAGAATAGGAGACAGAATGCCATTAATTATATACACCTTCAAACCACTAAATTAAGAGACTAAATAATTAAAAATGTCATGGTTAACTTTTTCAAGATAGACCCCCATAAAATTGCTTAAACTGTTAAGATTATGATTTTAAGGTAGCAAACCTACAGTTGACTGTTATTATAATTAAATCAAAAATTTCAACAAAACCTAATTATAATATAACGGTTAAACATAAATTTCATTAGGTATCTGCACTTAATTAAGGTCAGAAACCCCACCGAACTTGAATCTAATAATTTACCAGTAGATTAGTATTGAAATCCCACTTCACACATCAGATTTATTCTTGATTATCCATTTTGAAATCGACAAAAGTGGAAGTGGAAAAAAAATAGTCTGATATTTTAAAACCTTTTTGTAAAACAGAATACCGCGAAATAACCATTATGGAAAGCTATCTTTTGTACTCAAGGATAGGAAATAAGAATTACTGGGGTCGAGATGTGGTGATGACCATGGACGTGATTGATAGAACCAATGGTTCGTGTATTGTTCACCTGAAATTCAGTTGAAATTAAAGGAGGAAACAAATGAGGTCTATACCTTCTACGTTGACGCTATCTCTTCTATCTTGCTGAACAATTTTGAGATTTGGGATACGGTTGGTAGGTATCCTAGTTCGTCTGCATTTACTGTGAGCGAATAATTATACGGTGGCTCATCCTCTTCTTCAAAATTGAATTCGTGGTCACTATCCATCAGTTCACTAAATCCGTCCAGTTTTCCAAAAGTGTCATAGTGTTCATCAAGATCTTCCGTAACTGCTTTTATTTTGGATAGCAATTGTTTTTCCTCAACGCATCCGTCACAAATCAGTTCTGCTGATCCTTTATCTAATATAACGTATACCGACGATACTTTCCCATTGGAGTTCGAATTAGCAGAATAAGCAAGAAAATAGTGCTGGTCTTCAAGATTAACTTCGCTGTCGTCTAGAACAAATTCATCAACCTTCAATTCAAGTGCTTTTCTTATATAGTCGTCTATTCGCCATCCCAGTTCTGCTAAATCGTATGTCTCAAGCAAAGAGGCTCGAAGATCCACACCGTTCTTAAGCCTCTCTGTCAAAGGAAGACGTGCAAGCCAGATGGTCTCAGACAGTTGCTGGAGAACCTCTTTAGGTGATTTACCAATTTTTCTGGCAAATTCCTGAAAATTTTCGTCAACCTCTAACCTTACTTCCATGCGCATAATTTGACAGTAATAAATTAAAAGAAAATGATTTAAACTTTTAACCTAGCTTTGAGAGGCAAAAGAACCGAACATGTCAAAGGTATGGTAAGAACACGTGATTAAGACTTCTTTCTAATAATGACTCTTAGTATTATTCATGATTTATCTAATATGTAATCATTCAGCTTTCTTATAGTCTCTATGAGAAGTACGGTTTATATAAGGCTTGAAAAGAGTTCTACCAACTTCTCCTTTCTCCTGTAGACTTCAGCTTCCCTGCTCTTTATCAAGGCGTTCACGAGGTCGACAAGAGGTGTGACAACTTCCCTTGTTATACAGTAGTCTACGAACTCGTGTTTTAGGGTTCGAATCGCTTCCTCCAAGTCTTCATCGTAGACGTGGATTACGTCGCTTATGACTTCACCGTGAACCTCTCTGCTTCCATCCGGGATCCAATTGACCTTTAGATTACCGTTTAGGCCCGTTAAGCTCTGAAGTCTGCTCAGCTCCCTTTCGAGCTCAATTTGAACGTCCTGCTCTTCCTCTCCTGTCTTGTGGGCCTTAGAGAGATCCTTGGACTTTATCATTGTTCATCAACTTTTTGCGTGGAAAGTTCCTTTGTCAATAGGTTCAGAACATTTTTTATGGTGTTAGCATCTAGGTCTTTGGGCATGGAAATGCTTTTGCTGGCTACGGGCTTTTGCTGCACGCTTTTTGTAAGTGGGTTCCAACAATATTTTATCACGCGTATTAGGTAGTGCTTCATTTGCTAACATCTCCGTAGAAAACCTGTTGTATCGCAAAATCTTTAATCACTGTTATATCAACGGTTCTACTCATAACCATCCCCAACTAAATCCAACAGCTCTCTTTCCTTTCTCATATTGTAGATCACACCTTTAGGCCAACTTGCTCGTGGACGGCGGGTCTCAGGCGGGTGGGGTTGGTTTATAAGGGGGTGGGTGGGTTTATAAAACTTACCCATTTTATTATATAACTTTTTGCATGTATAACCAGAGGATATCTGTCTAAAACCTAACTTTTCTCCATGGTTTGACATATCTTGATAGGTTTATTTATCAAACTTTGGCAATAATCCTTTCATTACCGTCTTCTGCCATGGCATTAACAATATTACTTTGATGCTTATTCCGCAGTTAGGCCAATTAGGGTTTTGCATCGCTTTTTGATGCATTATAAAATGCTTTCATTGTTTTAATATCGGTGCTTCCAGATACGTCGTGTGAGCCAAGGAGTCGTTCAGAGCAGTAGCGATTATTACGCCAAACGCTAGGTAGCTACGTATAAGAACATTATTCCTTACGACTTACGTTTGTCAGTTATATCTCCTTGGGTAAATAACATATGGAAGGATTAAGTCCAATTTTTCTATCGTTATTGTTTAGCCTCTGTCTCATCTTTAATGAGTTACCTATAAATTTATAATAGGCAACTCGCGCTTGCTACCTTTTTTGTCAGCCTCTGTCTCATATTTAACTGATTACCGATAAATACATATTCGGTAAATGACGAATGTTTGCTCTATTATTTAAAGCGATGCAACATAATTCTATAATGTTGCATCAGTCGGTGTCCCATTATTACATAATGGGACACCGTTCGAGCAAAATCTAATATTCTATTATTTTAATGGTTTATATTATAATTAATTATACACGCACGGTTCCCCCCCAAAATTCCTTAGAAAATGACAAGCCCCCTCTCATGTTGACGATTTTAGAGCTATAAAAATCGCCTTTTTTGACGCTTTAGAGGCATATTTGCTTTCATGTCCGGCTTGCTTTTCTATTTTTAGGGTAAGGCTCACCCTAAACCGTTTACCCTGTTGGTATTGTGCAGATAATAGCGGTTCTTAACAATGGACAGATTTTTGAGGCAATAGGATAGTCATCATTAGGCCGAAAAAGATGTCTTAATCACTTGGCTCTTACTATACTTGAAACCAATAAAAAGGTATACAGCAAACGAGATCATAAAACTGAATGCGTGCGCAATCGGGTTTACACCTTGTTTTAGGTTTAGAAAATCTGATGGTTGAGAAATGATGGAACCCACTATCGCAATGAGAAGAGTTAAGTACAATGCGATGCTCAAAATATAAATTAAATTCATTATGGTTAAACGTAGTTTGTATTTGTCTACAATAGCACGGCACATTTTTCGAAAATAAAACTCTACACCAGAAGTGCTATTCATTAACACGTTTGCAAGAATTATCCCCAATATTCCATAGTCTATACCCGAAGCTCCCATTGACCGCATTCCTGCCTTTGCGAGGAGCAAGAATATCACATTAGATATCATTGCTGAAATTAATGGAAGAAAGCAGTAAATCAAATTCTTTGTTTTTACCGCTAAATTTATGACGCAAATTTAGTATAATAAGTATTGCCCCGGACAAGTCAAGCACTTTCCACAGCCTGTCTATCAACTGGTAGATCCATATTGTATCTGACATAATCTAGCTTTAGAAAGGAAAGCGGGGAAAGTATCAAAACGATTGACGTCTACAAGAAAAGAGTAGCAAAGTGGCGTATTAGTGCAAAATTATGACTCACTTTTTATTCTGAATTCTATGTCGAATTCCCTGATGAATTTTCTTTCATCTTCTGTGAATCCAAAGTAATCTGCAAATATTTCATCAATCTGATCGATGATATTCTTTGACTTGGATGGAATTATCTCCTTTATCTTTATAGCATATCCACCAGATCTCACGTTTATTTTGATGTTAGATGTTTTATCATAATTTTCCATCAAACCATTTACCAATAGTTTGAGTTTTTCTTTAAAATTGTCAGGGAAGTTCTTTATATCTATCGGAAAACTGTGTATATGATCTGCCAAGAGGTCCCTTCCGTCAGACCAGACAATGAACCACCAGTAGAACAAAGAACTGTTAAGTAGACCAAGGATGCCATCAAAACTTTCCTTCGCAAAGATCAAAGGCTTGTAATGTGATGATATTTGCTTTTCCTTTAGGTTATTTAGTACAACCTCGCCAGTGTCAGTATTTGTTTCATAGTTTTCATAATATTCGACAGATGGTAAGTAATTCTCTGGATGAGCGTGAATCCAATATCGTGGTGCATTATGATACCATATTTTGACACCGATATCTTCTACAAAGTTCTCCACTGTTTTACCCTTTGATTTCTGATCGAGTTTGTTCAGTATAGCCTTCTCAATGTTGGTGCCTATTTTTGGTACGATTCCTTTGGGATCCACGATATACCAATCGCTTGTTTGGAGATTTTTGAATACTTTTGGTCTATCTCTTGTGTACCATCTGTGGTATTTACTCGTAGTTATTTTATCTACTCCAGTTCCTTTTTTCGTTATTACGATCGTTGACCTACAATCTTCTATTCCACTGAATATTTTGCCCGGGCGGTCATCGAAATTGTAGTATTTAACTTCAGATGAATTTTTATAAATAATTTCTCTTACATCATCCATTCTATCAGTGGATACGAGGGCAATAGGAACTATGAATCCAAATTTACCATTTTGTTTTAACAGTTCAATCGATCTTTCGATAAAGTAGGCATACGTATTTCCACAACTTATTGAATAAAAGAAAAGGGGTTCTACGACTTTTTTCTTCCCCTTTCTCATACACTTTATAATTTCAAGATCGATCATGTTGTAATTTCTATCTTCTATATATGGCGGATTTCCAACAATTGTATCAAAGCCTCCCTCTTTAATTATATGTTCGAAATCAATTCTCCAGTGAAAAGGCATTCTATTAGAAATGTTCTTCCCTAACTCATAGAATATCTTTTTATTTAGATTACCTTTTCGATTAATAAAATCAAGATAGGAACGATTTATTACTTCATATAATTTATTCCTGATATTTTCCAATATTTCTCTTATCTTTACAGCTCGTTCTCCTGATTCTGAAGCGTATATCTCTGAAAGTGTTCTATAGGCCTCAATTGTGTCATCCAAGCGATTTTTTCGAAGGCGTTCCTCAACTTCATCTATTTTGGTCCCATAGGACGCACCAAGGCTATGAAGTGTACTTTGCACGTCAGGATCGTCCAATAAACCAACTAAAGGATGCATCAAAAGATTTTCATCAAACCAGCCAATCAGACTATTTCCTACGAAGATATTGAAATCAATGTTGGGGAGGGTGTCAACATGTTGAGGGTCTTCAACTTCCTCTATTATCGAAAGCCATAGCCTCAACCGAGCTATTTCAACAGCGTTTTTGTCGATGTCGACTCCGAACAGGTTTTGCGAAATAATGTCTCTTTTTAATTTATATCTTTCAATATTCTCTTTAATAGTAATCAGTAAATCTTCTTTGACCCGGAGGATCTGTGAAAGCATAGCAGTTAGAAAGTGGCCTGAACCACAAGCGGGATCCAGTACTTTAATCGTCTCAAGCGACTCAATCATCTTCTTAATATGAATCGGATTCTTCGGAATATTCTGTGGATCCATAATATCCTCTATTGAATTGTAACCCTTCAGATCTACATCATTCCACCCAGCTTTTTTCAAGCCTTCGATCATCTTGTTAAAAATGATTGGAGTCAATGTTTGATCTATTATGAATTCTACTACGTCATCAGGGGTGTAGTAAGCTCCCTCCATCTTCTGTTGGTTAGTTCCTGTCCCTGAAATGAAGTTGATTGTCTTTTCGAAGATATAACCCAATATGTCTGGATTTATTCCAGAATCTAGGCCGAAGCTATATTTTTCCAGAAGATTTTCTATAACAAGCTGTACGCCCTCATTTTCTATGGTATAGTTCCCTTCGTTCCCGACTACCTCTCTGAACAGGCCACCATTTAAATAGGGAATCTGGGCATAAAATGGGTTGCTTTTCACCGCAGAGGGCCTACTTTCTTTGCCCTTGTTAAAGACATCATAGAAAAGAGGCTTCAGATACGTATCATAAAAAGTGCTTGGAGTTCCAGATGACTTATACCTGTCCATCAAATTCTTCAAAAGGTCCTTTGGCACTATTCTTTTTTCTTCAAGAAATCTGATGAACATTATCCTGTTCATGAATATAACAGAAAACAACTTCATATCATTGTCATTAGTTGCAGATGGAGGTACAACTTTGTTAAACAAGCTTACGCCCTTAATGGCGTTTCCAGCTTCGTCGTATCCAAAGACATATCTCACGTAGTCGCTGTAAAATCTTTTCGATATCTCTTCCTTTTCTTTCTCGATAATTTCTAAATAACCTTCAAGGAAATGGGAAATGTATTCACAATCAAAAGTCAAAAAGTCTGACTTCGCTCTTTCTATGTCATCATCACTAATAAATGCGGTTGGATTCAGCTTTCTAATTAAAATAGTACTTAAATTCACCTTTAAGACTTCCTTACTTTGAGCTGAAACGATGTCAAATTTGAGCAATATCCATGTGAATCCATCAGTGGCTATACCGTAATCAGTTTTTGAAGCCCTTGATAGTAACCAGTCGTTTACTTGCCAGACGCCTTTTCCTTTACTATGAAGATCTGTATTCAGTGGTTCGGCCTCCATATAGAAGACAGGGCTTTGTTGGTTTTTAGGCCTGATTATGTAATCTGGTTCTTTTCTTCCACCGGGTGAGGGTAAGACTGTTTCAGGGACTATCTCAAAACCTAGTAAATCGATTAACGGTTCTATGATAGTTCTTTTTGTGAATTCTTCTGGAGCCTGTTCATCCTTTAAATTAGATGAAGAATAGTTTGCTGAATTGGTTAACACGTCTTGGAATGTTCCAAAAACCTTGAATCTGTTCTTTATGTTCTGATAAATTTCATCCAATTTCTTGTCAAGATTTTCTTTCTTTTCAGATGATACTTGGATAACGGGTAAACGGGTCTGGAGCACAAAAGAATAGGAAACATCGTCGTATAAAATTCTTATGATTACTAACTTGTAGCGTTATTAAATGAGATCAAAGATTATTACTTATGGAAAAAGAGGTATAATTTCGAATACTGGATCCTGTCAGATCTATATAAAAGTAGATATAGAAAATGCGAGAAATCCCTTTGATTGGTCAGGTGGCTAGCTAGGTGTTATTCGTTTAACATCTCAGCGAGTAAGCGGCGTTCGGCTCTCCTTAGATGTATTGCCAAAGTGGAACTAGCAAGACCCAGCTTCGTTGCAAGCTGCTCTGAACTTATCTTCCGAGGCGTATCGAAGTACCCAAGTTTGAATGCTAAGATAATGGCATCTCGTTGTTTTCCAGTTAAGCGGTTAACTGGTGAACTAGGCAAAAACTTCGCATCCATAAGCGAAACCACCCTAAAAGTCCCTGCTTTTTCGACAAATTCAAGGAACTCTTCCACTTGGTTATTATCTCCAAGCAAAGCAACCCTAACTTTTCCATCTCTGAAACTAAATGGCAAGAGTGGATACATATTAATTCTTTTGCTGTTTGTTTCAGGACTTGGATGGGGAAGCTTTCCCTTGATGAAGTAGGTACGAGTTCCTTCCTTTTCCTGCTGTAGAAGCTGCAGTTTGACCTCGGTGCCATGAACCAACTCTAATAATAGGTCTTTAATGTTGAAAGAAGGGTCTTTGGTTTCTACCTTGAATATGTATGCGAATTCGTCTTGATCAGTTCTGAGAATGTGCAGCACCTCAAACGACTTTGTCTTTTGTAGCATCTCAAGCATCTTTAAACCCCGCTGTATCCCAAGTGACTTTATTTCCTGATTCGAAAATTCTACCCCAGATTTGTCAACGCCCTTTAGGTTTTCTAGGTCTTTTATTGACCACTCTAAAACGATCCTGCGCATAAATAGAAATTGATTTGGTACAATAAATAAGTTTGTGTAAAAAGGCGAATATGCTCGCTATAACCTTAATCCGGTGGCTTTGCATCATGGAATTACGTGGAGTGAAAAAAAGCATGGAACAAATTTCAACTTCAGCTAGAGCTTCAGACAAGTTTGATCCTCGTTATGGTCGTAAGGTGCTTGCTCTACTAGCCACTCTTGCAATCGTTGTTATCTCCCTCATAGGGCGCACGGTTTGTCTACAAGTTTAATGTTTGATGAGTGTTCCAAAGGAGGAGATTTTTAAAATTATCCCTGAATAAATGAGGTGAATTAGAAGTGCATGTTTTGGAATTGAATAACGTAACTTCTGGTTACAATGGGCAAGCCGTTTTGCACGATATCAGCTTTAAACTGAAAGAGCCGTCAATATACGTTGTTTTAGGACCAAACGGCGCAGGCAAGACAACATTGTTTAGAACAATCGCTGGCATACTAGAGCCATTTAGCGGCAAGATTCTTTTCGACGACCAAAACATAACCACATCAGGCAAGGCGAGAACAAAAATAAGCTATCTCTCACAGTACAATGCAATGCCTGAAGAGATGACTGTGTATAACGCGCTTAAGTTTTACTCTGATATAGAAGGCGGAGATCCAGACGAAGTGATTGATCTGCTGGACCTTGGTCAACTGAAAAATAAAAGGTTCTCTGACCTTTCGCAAGGACAAAAAAAGAGAGCTGCCATTGCAAAAGTGTTTCTTTTCGAGAGAGATTTGTATTTGTTGGACGAACCCACTGCGAATTTAGACCCGTCAATTTCAAAGGAAATTCGAGATATTATCCTAAAATTAAGTAAGAACAAAATGATTTTGTACTCTTCACATAACCTCTATGAAGCAACTGACATTGGAACTTACCTGATTCTGATCAAGAATGGTTCGGTAACATTGTTTGATAAAATCTCAAACATTAAACCGAAACAGTACCGAGTAGGCATTAAAGCCTCAACGGACATATCTAAGATTATAGATGCCCGACGTGGTGAGGGCGATTACTTTGTTTTGAATGTGTCTAGCCCTGAGGAAGCAGGGCTTGCTTTAAGAAAATTGGTTGAAAATGGTGTTTTGGTCACTGAAATGCGTCAGCTTGATAATCCGTTGCAAGAACTTTTCGAGATACCCAAAAGAAATGTGGAAAAAACTCAAAAGGAGTCACAGCAAATTGCCAAATAGTGCATTAACTTTTGCTAAGCGAAGCCTCAGTTTAAACAAAATACAATATGTAATGGGGATTGTTCTTGCTTCCATTGGGATCTTGGTATTAAATTTCGGCAACGTTTTAACTATAAATGTCCTTGTAAATGGCAGGGTCGCGCTTGCTTCTGTTACGCCTTTGGTTCTGGGAATTCTTCTTTTCGCAATGCCTGTTATTCTGCTGTATGTTTATGACAAAAATAACGGTGTTTTAGAGTACTTGCTTTCGCTTGGGTGGAATCAAGGCGACATCTTTAAGCGTTACTTAAAAGCCGCGCTCTTCTTGGCGCTTACTATTTTCATTGCCGAATTTACAGTCAATGTCGTAATAAGTGTGGTTATAGGAACACAAGTTACCATCATTTTAGGTTTAGTGGTGTTAGCTGTCACTGCCGCGTTAGGTTTCTCAGTCGTCTCTTTTGTTACAGTTGCTATGGTTGCTTTCAGCTCGTTACAAAAGCAGAGAGTAGGTGCCAATAGTCCTCTTGCTTTAATGCTTGGCTCGTGGATTGTCTTTCACACTTTCCTACTTGCTTATATTTTACCGTTTTTTATCGGTGTCTTAATTGAGCTGCTTATTGCTGGCGTAGTTGGTGCGCTGTCAATTGTATTGTTGATTTTGTCAAGCAGGCTAATTAGAAGAGAAAAAAATGCTTCCATAACAGAAGGTTACGCATAAACAGCTAGAAGAAAGAAGCACCAGACGCAGAAAAAGGCAGTACCACAATAAACAGTAATAGCTAAGCCAATAGTAGCAAGATATAAATAGATAAATGCATGCAAATGTTCAACGTAATGCAATTCATTTGGGATCCAATCGACCTTCAGACTGTTGTTGAAGCCTGTCACGCTTTGAATCCTTCCATCAGCCCTCATCTAAAAAAGTACTCTAATTATAAACTTTAAACACTTTAAAGAGCATTATGTTATAAAAAGGCAGAAATATTGATTACTGGCTGGCATTTTGAATCATTATATTCAGTCAAATTAAAGATAATTGCTTTTTTGTGGAGGATGCTCGAGAATTGAATTAATCAAGAAGGCAAAAGTAGGAGACATCTTTTAAATATTCAGGAAGAAATGTATTTTTGATGGTAAGATCACGAACGACGAGCTTATTTGGTTTCCTATGGCACTGATTATCTCTTTTGCATACCTTGCCCAAGTCGCACAAAAATTAACAATAGGATCTCGAGCTAAGTGTATTACAAAAGAGATTTTTATGCTTGCTACAGAAAATATTGAATCATTAGGGGCGACCGACATGAATGTATTCAAACAACTCAATGAGTTTAAGACATTTTGAGTTCCTGCTATCATATAATACTTTTGTTAAATAGCACTATCGTTTTCTTGAAATCTTGCTTGTCTACCATCTGATATCAACTCAGTGATGTTATACAATGCGCGCTAGGTTCTGCTATGCAGTTCGATCCAGACGCCGCTTGGATCTCTCACAAAAGCCAGAGTAGATCCGCCTTCATCCCAAGGCTCAATGGCCGCTGTGGCACCTCCTGCGAGTGCTTTCTTGTAGCTTTTTCGAACGTCATCGCATGCGAACGCTAAGTGATCTAACTCTGAGCCTTCAACATACATCTCATAGAACCTGCTTCCCGGCGGATAATAGTTCAACTCAAGCGGATGATCTGAATTCTTGCTTTTCAGTTCTACCCAGATTCCCCCCGCCTCCATTTTTCCTCTGCGCACTTCTTTCATGCCCATTGTCTTCGTGTAAAACTCCACTGAACGATCTAGGTCTTTGACACGAATACCAGTGTATATGAACTCCATTCTCCACACCACCCACTATGTTCTGTGTTTCTTCTTTAAAATAGTCACGCGCTCGCGCGCTTGAAAACGCCCTTCTAACTTTACTGCTTAAGCATAGTAATATCTTCACATAAAAAGAGCGTGACACTAGCTACATTTAAGCAAGCAAGTTGGCAAACACTTTTTCTTCTAAACTTTTTTTGGAGATGTTTTGATTATCGGATTACCTTTTTCATGGTTACAATCTTTGGATGACGTCCCATAGCTGGAAAAGTCGATTGATTCTAAATTCTGGCTCTGGCAATGTTCTATCAAAAGGTCTTTTTTGGTCTCCAAACAGTACTGTTCTTAAACCAGCAGACTTTGCTCTGTTTATGTCCCTGAAGAAATCGTTCCCGACGAATATCACGTCATTGTTTGAAACCCATAGGTTTGAAAGACATTGGTTAAAAAGTCTCGTATCAGGTTTTCGAAAGCCGTAGTCTCCTGAAATGATTATTGAATCGAAAAAGTCATGAACTTCAAGTATTTTGAGTTCTGGTATAGCGTAGTCTACTTGGCAGTCTGAGACTATTCCAAGTTTGAAGGAATTCTTCAGCTGTTGCAAGGTCTCATAGGTTGAATTGAACAGTCTTATCTTCTCTCGAACTTCAGAAGACTACTACAAAGGGCTTGTTATCGATGATCTATTGCTTTTACCAGCTACTCCTCTTATAGATACTACCTCCTATCATTTATATTAGTAATGAAGGACTAAGTTTATCATGCACTAGAGGTGGTGGTTTAGGTTACCGATCTTAGTATACATGATATCAAATCTCAGCACAAAGAGATTGCTATAAAATATCATGCTACTTTCTTATTAGTACTCTTCGGCTCGGCAGTACGCTGACGAACTGCCATCCATCTTTGAGGTAGTTCTCGAGCTCTTTCTCTTCAACTATTACCTGCGGATCAGGCTGCTCCCTCGTCTTCTTCATTTCAGATTCGAACAGCTCGATTGTTTCATCCTGTGTCAGCTCCTTGTTTTCTTCATTCTCCTTCGCTATCTTCACCTCAAGAAGGTCTATCCCAAACATGGTCTTCGCAATGCTCTTCAACGCTTCGATCTTCGCTTCCTTGATTATCGTAATCTGCTCTATCGGCTGTGCTATTGTAGATAGAAACGGCTCACATAACCTATATGCTTCCCTTATGTCCTCGATCATGTTCGGCGGTAGTCTACCTTTGTTAGTAGAGTATCTTGCTTCAATGTCTCCCTTGTGTCCGGCTATGAATTGAAGATATGGATGAGAAATCTTTGCTTTTGACTCCGCGATAATCAGCTGTGTTTCAGCGTACGCTCTGAGAACATAAGGCCTCTTGCGCACACCTGCCTTCCTCATTGCTTTCCGAATGAGTTCTGTAATCTTTCTCGTGAGCATGAATGGCTTTGTTGCTGCTTCGACTCTCTCGTGTGTGATAAGCGGGCTAGTTGCAGTAAGTTTCTCTCCCAATCTGATCCTTTCTTCAAGATATTCCTTCAAGTAGGTGAAGCCTTCGCTTGAAAGGAAAGTGAAGTGCTTGTGTCTTGCCTTACTCAACGACGCCCTAACAACTATCATAGTTGGCATCTTATCGAAAACAACCTGTCCGTTCTCAATCCTTATTTCAGGTAGGTCGCTCAATTTTAGTCCGTCAGAGCCGTTATAGTTCCCTATTGATTCAGGTCTTAGGTCCGCGAACGCCATCAACACAGCCGCCAATCTTGCTCTGTTTGAGGAATTTCTGAATATTCTCGCTAACTCTTCTTGCGATGGCACCTGCTCGTCTTCTATGGTCGGCGTAGATGATATATTCCTAATCTTGATCTTGCGAGTAAGAGTAATATCATTGTATCTCAGCCATGAGCGGACGTTTTTGAGTATGCCGGCTATGTACTGGGGTGCCTTCTTCTCTTCTTCGAGTCTGTTGACTAGGTCTTCAAGGCTGTCTTGGAATGTTTTAAGGTCTTCTCTTGCGCGCGCGACCATTTCCTTTGGAGTGAGTTTCAGCAGTTCGCATGCTCTTCCAAGCCTTCTGAACGCGACTTCGGCGGTGAGGGGACTTCCACGCTCTATGTTATCAAGCCACCGTCTAATATCAGGCACGATACTATCGTATTTTGAATTTTCCTTGTGCGGCATTTTCTTAAGTCTGCTATCTAATATCTGCTAAATAAAGTATTCGCACTTAATTATAGGCGGGCCCGGTGGGATTTGAACCCTCCTTTAGGTTTAAGTCTTTAAAAAAAGTTCAATTTTATAGGCAAATACAGTTCATGTAAATAATTGCATATATTCATTTCAATTATGACTTTTTCGATAAGGCTTTCACGTTCTTGCACATCTGATTTATCTATGAGAATAGGTGCTGCTAATCAAATATTTCTAGGCTAAACCCATAATAAACTGGGAAATCATAATTCCTAATAACGTGTGCGTGCTACGAGCACGATCGCTCAAGAGTTCACTTATCGGCCGTTTCTATGTGCTTTGTTACATACTTTTGGACGGAGGGCGGCAGCTTGGAGAGGTTGGATATTTCCCTCTCGCACGGTGAGCCTGGTTCAAGTTTAATCCCCCAACCCTTGCCATCGACGGTAAGCTTGGCCTCGCATGATCTAACCTCGGATGGCTTCTCCGACAAAACCTTCATTAAACTAATCGTATCTTTAACGTCGTCGTTCTGCAGGGTAACTCGGTCCTTCACCTTTCCCTTTTCTACTAGTACTGCTGTGGGTGTGTCGAGCCCAAGTTTTTCGATAATTTCGCAAGATCCACCCGCCTGCACTGGAACGATTGTGACACCATCAGGCGAAACGACATCCACAAACTTTTGGGCGAAGTACATTTTATCCTCCTTTGTAGCGATGAAGAGAACTTTAGGATGTTTCTCGTACAGCTTCCCAAGACTATCTAAGCTGCATGCTGATATTTTCTCTTGATCCCCTGTCTTGCTCGATTCTTCTAACATCTATGATTTCTCCTCCTGCATAGCTTTAATTGCTTGATACTCATCTATTAACCTTTCTAGTGCATATCTGAGGGTGGCGTAGGCTCTATCTTTCCCTTCTCCTTCTATTTCGGCCTCCCAGTCTTCTCTGTCTTCCCCCAACGCGTCGGCTATAAGATCGGTCAAATCGTTCAGCTTGCCTGAAAATCCTTCCTCTGCCTCTTCAAGATCAGCCTGCAATACGTCACGTTCCTCTTCGAGCGCCTGATAATCCTTTGGTAGGATTAAGTCAAATCTTTTAACCAGCTCCTCCTTGGATAACAATCCCTCTCTGTACAGCATCAGGGACAGGTCAAGAAGCCTACCTTTTATCGGCTCAGTAACCGACGGTTTATCAAGGGCCGAACCTCTGCCGACGACCTTGAACCCTCTACCCCGACCGAGCCCCTTTACATCCTGAGCGTAGATATCGAGGTCCAATAACTGAGGTTTGAACGCCCTTAAGCTGGTCATCTTACCGCACAGGGGACATACGACGAACGTCAAGTCCAATAAGGTTGGTCATGGGCGCTCTTAAGGGTAGCGTCTTTAGGGTACCCTATTGAGCACCAATTAACGGTTTAAACCCTCTACAACACCAGACATCCCAGTACAATCCGCAGTCCCTGTGTATGTCTTAGGCTACCTATATGATAGTGAAGTATGCTGATTGACTTATTATCCTCTAGCAATAACTGGTATGCTAAGGGTTTCATATGGTAAATGATATGGTATAATTTGAACGCTGGCAAAACTGGCGCATTGTAACATGTGATCTGACGCATTTGACGGCCCTTTTGACGCATTTGACGGAAGTCTAGTAGGGCTAGAAGGATACCTCCGATACCGATGTGCAGATAATCAGGGCCTACCTTCTTGGCAAATTTAATAAGTTGTATAAAATAGAGTTGTATAAAATACTTTGCGCAATAACGTTCCATTGAGTATTCTTTTCTAATTCCTCCAATATCTTACTTTCCTTATGCTTTCCTTGACTTTCCTTGGTTTCTTTGCGTTCATCGACTTGATCGGGCATCATAAAACGCGATAAAAGAAACCTAGACATATTTTGGCTCAAAGACGAAAGTCTAGAAGACACTGAAAACCTTCCCTCCCTAGACATACTAGCAAGAGAAGTAGTCGAAAATCTTCAATCTGCACTAGAGCAATTGGAGAATAAATAGTATGAACTTGAATACGCTAAAACGCCATATCCCCAGATCATCCCATAAGAACATTAATCCATTTTGGTACAAGTCCTACTAGACTTGTTGTATACCTGTTTGAATAAAAATCAAACTTTTACTCTGTTGAATACTTCTAGGACGTTGTCTCTTAAAATTATTCTTGCTATAAGTTTTGCTTCATCTTCACTGAACCTTCCTTCATCCACCTTTTCCCTTAGTACGGTTGCTATGTCCTCTCTAGCCATCTTCGAGTGAGCATATATTCCTTCTACAAATCTGTAGTCTCCACCGAATCCCAGTATCTTATTCGATGGGATAGTGTCCAGCCAGTCTCTCAGCACTTCCTTCGCCGAAGTTGGTGAAACTATATGTAGCCAACTCAGATCGGCGTAAACGTTAGGGAAGTTCTTAGCAATTGTTGCAAGCTCCTTAGTATAGGGGTATGATCCATGGAAGATATCGAACTTGACGTCATCATATTCCATGAAAAGGTTGGCTAAGTAGATCGGGTTGGAGTTGCTGACCAAATTAAGATTTCCCTCCTGTATACCTGTGTGAACCTGAACCGGCAGGGTATATTTGGAAGCAAGCTGGAGCATCTTGTGAACCATATGGTCTTGAAGGCACCGTCCTTCCTCTATCGAAATTTCGTCTGATAAGGTAACCCTAACTCCGTCGGGTCTCGTGCATCTTACATAGGTGTCCTTGGAACTAATTATTTTGTTAAACACCTTTTCTGCGTCATCGAACGTAACCTTTTCGAAGTAGATCTTTCTTTTATATGCTAAGGCGATCTTGAAGCCCACGATCTTGTCCAAAATACTTTCGACCTTCAGTTCCAACGCCCTTTCTAGGTCTCTAAGGGAATGTATAGGAGTCTTTAACGTAAGACTTAAACTTCTGATGTTTTCTCTGCTACGTATAATTATAAAGTCTTCAAGTCTTACAACTGGTGAAAAAAATTCTCTGTCCACGTCGATGATATCATTTATTCCATCGAAAATCGAGCGCTCGATCTTCGCTCTGTCTTTTAAGATAGACCTGTAAAGTCCACTTTTGTTCATACTCTTCATTCTTCGTGAAAGCTCCTCTATTGTCCCTCCGTTTATTTCTTCAATTCCATAAATGTCCTTAGCTGCGATCTTGAGAGAATTAAAGTAGGCAGTATTCTGTGCTTTGAGCCAAAAGGGTTCAATGATTTTCCATCGCTCGATAAGCGGTATATTCAGGTCGATTGATCTTCCGTAGTCATCGACACTTAGTCCGGCTGAAATAAGATCTGATGAAGCATAATGTGATAAAAATATCCGCAGTGGGTCAGCCGGTTGACTGATCCTTTCCTGCTCCGGAACAGTGTGTTCATGCGTATCCATGATCCAAATGTTCTGAATAAATTCTTCTAGACTAGCCATAAAACGTCTTAATGACTAATAGATAAAAATCTTTTGATTAGGACTATTTACTAAAAACTGCGGTTTATCATTGATTCAACTATGCCAGTCGATTGTTACCGCAGGTTTACCAGATATCTTCTGCACATATTCGTAGGCTGAAAGAGCTGCTTTAGCCCCTTCTGAGGCTGATATTACAAACTGTTTGAAGGGTGTGTTTGTAACATCTCCTGAGGCAAATACTCCCGACGTAGACGTCTCGTTCTTACCGGTTACGACAACCTGTTTTCTCTCGTCTAATGTCACCAGATTCTTGAACGGTTCAACCTTGATCTCGTACCCTAATTCAACAAAAACTCCGTCAACGGGTAGTTCAAAAACGTTTTTCCCAATCGATTCTAGAACCACAGAAACGACTTTAAAAGTCCCCTTCACTTCTTTGACAATCGTGTCATAATATATGGTTACGTTTTTAGTTTCCTCAAAAAGGTTGATGTCCTCTTGATCTCTCGGTAAATCTTTTCTCTTTAAAACAAAATGAACTTCTTTAGCATATTTTGAAAGAAGAATTACGGCGTCAAAAGCATAGCTCCCATCACCAACAACCAACACTTTCTTGTTTTTGTATAATGGAGCATCGCATATAGCACAATAAGATACCCCCATACCTTTGAACCTATCTTCACCTGGCACATTCAGATCTCTAGGAATCTTTCCTGAAGCGATAATGACTGCTTTTGCCAAATACTCTCCATGAGATGTTTGAATATGAAATTCTCCCTCACCTTTTTTAAGTACGGATTCAACTTCGTCCAAAATAATTTCAGCACCAAAGCTCTGTGCCTGCGCTAAGACTTTCTGAACAAGATCTGCGCCCCCCGTTCTCTCGACTCCAGGATAATTTTCTATCTCCTTGGCGATCAGAGCCTGTCCTCCGACGTCTTTGGATATTATTAGCGTTTTAAGGCTTTTGCGACACGTATAAATTCCTGCTGTAAGTCCTGAAACCCCCGCACCAACTATGATTACATCATATTTGCTGTCTTCAGGCATTGTAAATTGACGCCGTCCTGCGTCTATTAAAGCTTATTTCAAACCAAATTCCCTAATCTTCTCAGTGCTTTAACCTGTTCATCCTTCCCTATTCTCGCATTTTCTATGGCTTCCTTAAGAAATTTGGTAGAATTACTGTATGCTTGTCTATCTATTGGAAAGGGAACTCCATCTTTTCCTCCCACACTGAAACTATATTTAATGGGATCTTTCCAGTCAATTTCAGTTCCATAAATTAGGTTTGAAATCAATGCAAGTGCCCTTAAAGTGTTCGGCCCAACCCCATTGGTCATAAGAACTTCCTCAAAGTTTTCAGGCTGTTTGTCATAAAGCTGTCTAACCGCTTCCCAATCAATGTTCCTAGGCATAACAAGATGGTCTGCTTCGAGCTTCTTTGTTGAAGGGTTTATCCAGTCTAGTAGTGTGATACAGGATCTATCGTGCAATTCTTGCAACATGTTCTGTATTTTATGCGGTTTCTCTCGTGAAACGTCGGTTATAGTCTTCTGTGTTTCAGTGCTTTTAACAGAAGTCAGATTTAGGACTTTCTTTTCTACATTATCTCCAACAATCGCCGAATGAGGTTCAACAACAAAACTTTTGACCTCATCACTAAGCCAATGATATCTTCTTGCGTAGCCGTTTGCTGGGTTCATGCCCTGTTGGACAACGGCCCATTTGCCTTTCTCATCAACGAAGAAAACGTGGTGATAAAGTTGATAACCAGACTGTATTGCAGTATTGTCTACTTTAGCGACTATTTTGCTCGTATACTTTAGTCTCTCAATCCTATCGCTTGAAAAAGAGAAGATCTGACCTGCCTCGTCTAGTTCGTCCAGAGTCTTTTTAGACATTCTTCCCTTACCTCCACAGACTGCAATTCCATGTTCTTCTACACTTATTGCTTCCTTGAGTGCTCCTGTTAATGTAGTTGTTAGACCTGAACTGTGCCAGTCGAATCCTACGGCGCATCCAAAGGATTGGAAGAAAAAGGGGTCTGAAATCCTTCTTAGGAACTCTTCTTTACCGAACTCTAGGATGATTGTTTCTGAAATTTCTTTTGAAAGTTTCACCATTTTTGGAAATAGCCACCTTGGGCATCTTCCTCCATGAAGTGGAAGGTCAGCAATGCCAGATTTTCTCAAAACATTCACTTGACTTGAGTTGTTTTAGGTATTTCCTAGTCTTCGCCTCTGGATTAAAAGATTTTTATATTGCTCATTCAATTATTTTAATATGCTAGTAGACCCTAAATCTGAGGTTTTCAACCAACTCGCCAAAGAAGACCCTATTTCATTAGCTCAAATGATGATCCGCATAGACAGTGAGAATCCACCTGGGAAAGAAAAAGAACTTGCGGACTTTATGGCAGATATTCTCAGAGCTGCAGGGTTGGAAACCGTAGAATATGACTTCAAACCTAACAGACCGAACGTCGTCGGCGTCTATCACTCTCGCTCAAATGTGAGATCCTTGATCTTCAATGGACACTTGGATACTGTTCCCTTTGGAGACCTCGGAAAATGGACAACTAACCCCCTAAGTGGCGACATTAAAGATGGTAGATTGTATGGAAGAGGATCTGCCGACATGAAGAGCTCAATTGCTGCGTTCATAAGCGCTCTCAGGGCGATTGTAAGGTCAAAAGTCGAACTAGCAGGCGACATCGTTATTGCTTTAACTTCCGATGAAGAAGATTCATGCCTTGGTGCAAAAGATATACTGGAAAAAGGGTATCACGCCTCAGCCGCAATAGTAGGGGAGCCTAGTGGTCTACAGATAAACATCGCACACAAGGGGTTTGCGCGTTTTAATCTGATAACATACGGGAAGCTTGCGCATTCGAGCAATCCGGATGAGGGTGTAAACGCTATTTACAAAATGTCAAAAGCCATCAACAGGCTTGAAGAAATAGCAGCAAGCTACTCCCATTCAAGCAACTCACATCCTTTCCTTGGTAAGCCGACGCTTTCTGTCGGTGTAATAAGAGGAGGTGCCAAAGATAACATTGTTCCGGATTCCTGTGAAATAACTATTGATAGAAGACTTTTGCCAGATGAATCTCCACAGGGTATTGAAGGTGAGTTAAAGGTGGAACTTGCAAAGATCGCTAATGATGATCCACAATTCAGGTTTAAACTCGAACTATATAATTCTCAACCAGCTTCAGAGACTGATTTATCAGAAGAGATAGTAGAAATAGCGAAGAAAGCTATCAAAGAAACCGTTAACATTGAGCCTCGAGTGGAAGGGATGCCTGCGACAACGGAGATGTCACATTTTGTTAAGGCAGGGATTCCTACTATCATTCTGGGATGTGGGAACATAAAGATGGCTCATACGATTAATGAAAACCTGCCAGTTCAACAGATTATTGATGCATCTAAGATCTATGCAATGATCTTGTTAAAATATTTAGGCTCCGGATGAACAAGTGTTAAAACCGTTAGGTGAATTGTTTAAATTATTTTTAATAAGTATAAAAGGATAGTTAACTTTTATTATTATGACTAATGATTTATTGAGTCTTAATTACATGAAACGATTTTAAGAGCCTTCTAAAATGCTGATAGTGATAGGGAAATATCATTAGACCAGTCAACTAGCCACTATCTTCTTTTTTAAACCCCTATTCCTTGATAGAAAAGGCTAGAGATCAGTTAACCATTAACTGATTTTTGATTCCTTTTCTTCAACTCTTTTTTCTAGTATTCATCTAGTATTTTCATATATACTTTTTTAATATATGTTGCAACATTTAGAGAATCTTGAGCTTGGCAAAAAGGAGTGAATCCCCTTATGTCTAAATTAACTACCATGATATGCTCAGATCTGCCAGTTGCATTATGCAATAATCTTTTTAATTTTCTGTGCATTAGATTATTTTTCTCAAATGTGAATAATATACTTTATGGAGAACTCAAGAAAAACTGTTAAGAAAAATCAACTGATAACTTTACAACACCTTCTTGAAATATATATATACTGTGAAACTGTATCCAAACATGACTTTCATGGATAGAATGAAAGCACCAGATTTTCTTAAGGGCATCGCGATCATTGGAATTATCATGCAGCATGCCTATGAAGGCGTCTATGGCACTTCTGCTGATCACGACCTTTTCTCATTTTTTCCAGGCCTCTTCACCACTTACTTCAGATTCGACCTTAGATCACTATCGTCCATTTCACAGAGTATTTTGAAATTGACTGAAATGGGTTACCAAGGTGTTCATGTCTTCGTCATAATCGCTGGTTTCCTTGCAATATATTCAACCAATAAGGTCGCATTTGAACCTTACAGATACTACGGGAGAAGGTTTTCACGAATATATCCCCTATACTGGATAGCCCTATCAGGGGTAATAGCGTTTGATGTACTTGTGTACGGAAAGCTCGCAGAAGTGCATTTGGGGGGGGCAACAAATATGCAGATTTTGGGGATGTATCTAGGCTTCTATGATAATAGTACGAATGCTTGGGTCCTTAATCCAGCCCTGTGGTTCATAACCATGGTAATACAGCTTTTCATGTTCTTTCCACTTCTGCGTGGCCTTCTGATTCGTGTCAAGGATGTAAAGTTTTTGGTTCTTACGGGAGCATTATCGACTATCTTTCTATACATATTTATGAATTCAAGTCCGCTTGCAGGTTACTTCGCAGGATGTTGGCTTTTCGAGTTCGCATTTGGAATGGTGTTAGCGAATCGATTTGAAAAATTCGAGAAAATATTGTCCAGCTTCAAGTTCATGATATTTCTTGTTCCAGTCTATTTTATAGGTTTCTACTTGGCGAACTTTGCTGTAGTTTGGCCTATAGGAAGACAACTGTATGGTGTTTCTCTAACGTTATTTCTTTGGACTCTATACAATTTACTTGTCAAGGTGAAGTCTCTCAAGATTATTACTAATGCTTTCGTTTTTGTCGGGGTCAATTCCTATGCCCTTTTTCTGATCAATCTGCCTTTCATACACAAATATTTTGATTTAGTGAGTAATTATGCCGCTTCCTGGAGCGGACCAATATTTGGAAGTCCATATAATTTCATGTACCTCCCGATTCAGTCTTACCTAATAATTCTGTTAAGTTACATAGTGGTTATGTTATTTATAGCATTTGTACTAACAAAAACTGACAACTTCTTACATCGAAAACTATACTCTTGGGGCTCTAAGCAGTCTAGCATGAAAGTCTCTGACAATTAATTGGGTTTGAAACTTAATTAAAATATTCGCATAGCAGCAGTTTCAATAAGTCTATTTGTTTTTGCTACATTCGATGTAGATTCAGAAATAGAGAAGATAGTTAAAGAACTTAGAGAAAAGGCTAGGAATAAACTAAACTCAACTAACAAACAAAGAAAGCAAGAGATTAACTAATAAGTATTAAAACCTTTTAGCGAGTACTTTATGGTGAGGTAATATGTCTGCTGCCAATGACGTCTCCGTAGCTAGGGACCGCTTGCTGAGGAATAGGTTTTCCTTTGTGATCGTAAAGAATGGGAAGGTTATTGCTGAATCAAAGTCTTCAGGAATAAAAGCACTTGTTGACGCTATCGCTATAATTCAGGAAAATATGGCCGGTGCAGCTTTAGCGGACAAGGTTGTTGGCAGGGCTGCAATACTGCTTGCTGCTAAAGCGAAAATCGGTGCAGTTTATGCAAAGTTGTTAAGCGTTCCGGCACTTGAGCTTGCTAGTACTTTATCGATTTCACTGATGTATGATAGGACTACTGCAAAAATATTGAATAGAAGAAAGGATGATACGTGCCCTTTCGAAAAAATGGTAGCTGGCTTAGTTGATCCCAAGAAAGCGTTTCAGATCCTAAAAGAGTGCACCATGGATTCGTCAGTTAAATAAACTATTTTGGTCTACTTCATATTTAAATTTCATCTGAAGTGGAGTGATTCAAGATTCTCTTCTTATAATTTCCTGAGCCGCAATGAGACCTGAAGCTGAGGACTGCACAAGCCCCCTCGATATTCCAGCTCCATCTCCGATTGTGAAAAGGTTCTTAACCTCGGTTTCGAGATTCCGTGTAAGCTTAAGTCTAGAGGAATAGAACTTTACCTCTATCCCATAAATCAGGGTATGATTAGAATATACCCCTGGAGCCAATTTATCCATCGCCTTTAAAAATTCCTTAATATCTGTGAGGTACCTTCCTGGAAGTACAAAGCTTAGGTCTCCAGGATGGGCCATCTTTAAAGTGGGTTGAACTATGCTCCTTGATATTCTCTCATATGTGGATCTTCTTCCTGCATCTAGATCTCCAAGTCTTTGAACCATAACGCCGTTGACTAAAAGATTAGCGAGCTTTGCAATATATCTACCGTACGCTATGGGGTCCCTAAAGGGGTCCGTGAACTGTGTGCTGACTAAAATAGCGAAGTTGGTGTTTTCCGAGCGTTTTTCAAGATAGCTGTGGCCGTTGACCGTAATTAAATCATTGATTTTCTCCTCAACTACATAACCGTATGGGCTGACGCAGAACGTTCTAACTTTATCGTCATAAGATTTTGAATAATACACTAATTTGGGTTCATATAATATTGAAGTCATTGGCTCTAAAACTTGCGACGGGACTTCCACTCTGACGCCAAGATCCACCGGATTCCTGCTGGATGACAGCTTAAGCCTTTCCGCCTCATTTTTTAGCCAGTCTGCCCCACCTCTGCCAGGGGCTAATATAACATAGTCGGCAGGTATCTTCTTTCCACCCCTTGTCATCACTCCCCTTGCGACTCCGTTGTCTACGATGACACTCTCTACCTCGTTTTCCAGAATAATATCTGCTTTTTTCTCCAAATCTTTCTTTATGTTCTGCAGTATCTTCGGGCACTGATCGCTTCCAAGGTGTCGAACCCTGCTTGGTATAAGTCTCAAATCAGCTTTAGCTGCCTCGCGTGATAACTTTGATATACTGTCCTCGTCTGTTCCGAAAATCCTGTCAGTGGCCCCGTAGGCCAAAAAGATTTTATCGACCTTTCCCATGATATCTATGAGATCTTTTTCGTCCAAGTAGTCTCCAAGCCAGCCTCCTATCTCGGCCGAATAATTCAGTTTTCCGTCACTAAATGCGCCAGCGCCACCCCAACCGTAATAGATGCCGTTGTCGTTTATCCTTTTCTCGATATCTTTTCCTTTGTCGATGATAGTGACGTTGAAGTTGCTTTTCTTTGAAAGTTCTAATCCAGTAAATATGCCAGAAGGTCCTGCGCCAACAATAACAATGCGTTTTGTCAAAGGAGCCAAAACAACTTACTCCAAAGGCTCAATAGATTTTATCCGAGTTTAAAAATGTTTAATTTTATAGTCTTGTCGTGAGAATCGGGACATGACTTACATTTTGGATTATTATTTTCTACTTGCTTTCTTACTCGACTTTGATACCACACTAGGATTTACAACTATTCTCTTTCCAAAAGATCACACGCTTTTTCATCTTTATACTTGTCAGGAAAATACCTTACTCAATCTATCAGTAACATTTATTTTAAATTGATATCACCCAAAATATATGCTTTTCGGAGGTTCTGTTAACTTAACCTCGCATGATTCTCTGTGTTAACCAGACTGACACGACTTGAAGATTCGGCTCCTAGCTTCTATTGCTGCTGCGGTGGTGAGGAAGTGTCTGGTGGTTGTATTTGAACCGTCGCCTGTATCTCTACATGGTAAATCGGTTCACCCTTATTGTTGAAGAGTGATGTTTTTGCGACCCGCATTACTAATGGTTGAATGAGTATTCTCACATTGTCATCGGTAAGATATTCGCTCCAATCCTGTTCAACAGTTCGGAAGCGGATGTTATCCCTAACTATATGGGACGCTATGTCTTGTGGAGTGCGCACTGTAGTGTCAGGCTGACCGCGCTCGTTCGTGAGAATGATGGAAATATGTTGGAAGTCTGCGCTGATAGGCGATGGCGTGTTCACACCTGCCTGTGCAGCCGACCTTGTCACTCTCGTAAGAACAATTTTGACCTTCAAAAACGTTCCGTCAGCTAGCTCGTATTTATTCCACTGCTCTCTGATTTGTTCGAAGTCTAATGGAGGAGCGATGAACACTGACATTATCTACGCATCCGCAGTTAGTTCCACAGTGACAGTCTTATTTCCTTGACTATTTGCTCGGAAGACTTGTGCCACGACGGCAAGAGTGTCCTGATCGTCTGTTGGGACATCCATATTCTTTGTCGCTTTCTTAATACGCTGGGATTCCATACTAATATAATTTTTTGTGCTACTTACTTTTAAATTTTCTGCGCTTTGAATATCTTATAAAACCTCTATGTCAAGAGTTCGAATATAAAGTGATTAGAGCAGACCAAATAAATGCTTCAGGTATTATCACAAATCAGATAATTAGTCATATCCTTGAAGACTCGCTCATTATTGTTGATCTTACAGATTATAACCCAAATGTTTTTTATGAATTAGCGATTTCTCACGCGTATGATAAACCTGTGATTATGATAATAAGTAAAACACAAAAATTACCTTTTGATGTTTCTCGGACGCGAGTGGTTGAACTTGAAGACACACTGAAAGGAACAAAATAATCTGAATCGACAATTCGAGATATGATAAAGTTGTTCAAAGAAAACCCCAATGAATAAGAACTAGAAGCCATAGAAATATCCCAACTAAGTTAATTAACCAACTTTTTACAGCCAAAAAATTTACCGAAGACTTAAAGAAATCTTGTTTAAGCATATCCCAACTCTTGACAGAGAAAATTTTTCCCTAACCTTCGACGGTTCACATTCTCTACTTAACAAAACTTATTAGTAGAAGGAGAAAATATCAGAAGCGATGCAAGATATTGACCTTGAACTGAATGTTTTAAAAAAGATGGTTGCGGTGAACAGTGATTCTATAACCAAATCTGGTTACAAGGAATGTGCTAATATCATCGCTGATGAAGCTGAAAAGTTAGGGCTGGAAGTGGAAATTTTTGATTCTAAAGCAAAAAGTTCAGATAAATTAGCTAGACCAAATGTTGTTGCAACCCTGAACGTTGAGGCTCCCAAGACATTTTTAGGAATAGCTCATTACGACATAGTACCTCCTGGTGAAGGATGGGACTACGACCCATTTAAAATGAAAGTTGATAGCAATAAAGCGTATGGGAGGGGGACAGCTGACGATAAAGGATCTATCGCAGCTTTACTTGGCGCCGCACGAAAGGTTGGCAAGAATTCGAAGATTAATTTTAAAATATTGATAACTCAGGACGAAGAAGTTGGCGGAGAATTGGGCCTCGGATATCTGATTGACGACGTTGGAATAAAGGGTGATGGAGCACTAATTGTCGATGCTGGAACGGAGTTCCTCTCCATAGGTGCAAGTGGCATAGTTAATGGTACCGTAACTGTTAAAGGCATCCAAGGGCACGCAGGTTCCCCACACAAGTGTCTAAACGCTTTGCAGGGCATGGGCAGGCTTATTGTCGAACTACAGAAATTTCAAGATTTTAGGGAGCATAAACTCTCCAGTCTAGATGCACCACCAGGGTCCATAAAGGAAAAGATATGGGGCAGATTCTCTGTAACTATGCTAAAATCGGGTGTGAAAAGCAATATAATTCCAGGTGAGGCGGAAGCAACATTCGATATGAGACTTTTGCCAGAAGAAGACTCCGTTAGAGCCCAAAACGAGCTTAAAGATTTTCTAAATAAAGCAGACCTAGGCGATCCACGGTTCAGGATTGATTTGAAATTCGATCTGACAGGGGGAAACTACTATACCGACCCGAGACTGCCTCTGGTACAAGAATTTAAGAAGGCTATTGAAACAGTCACAGGAGAAAACCTCCCTCTCGCAGCCGAACTCGGTGCGAATGACGGAAAATTCACTAACAGAAAAGGAATTCCTACAATATCATATGGGCCTTTGGCTGAAGACACACACTATCATGGTGTTAATGAATTTGTCTGGTTAAAGGATTTGAAAAAAGTCAGAGATGTTATAACCAAGTACTTGGAAAGCCAATAGAATACAAAAGGTACTGAACAAGTAGCTTTGATTTATCTCAGGCCTTACGGAAGTTCTTTTATGCTCCAAACAGCATATCTTTTTTGAATACGCCAAAGCAAAAATGTCTTGGTTTTAAAATATAATACCGTTTACAATATAGGGTTGTTCCCCGATATGGAAGATAAACTTTAATGAAAACATGCTGATTTTATAGGGTTCAGCAAAAATGTTATTAGTGTGTCACCAATTAAGGGGGGCTGACTATGACTGAGCATATTAGCATGCTTCATGGAGCAGGTGGAAGTGTCGCTGCAGACCTAGTTAAAAGAATGATTCTCACACGTTTCTCGGGCAGCCATTTCGAGGTTCCCTTAGAAGCCTTAGATGATGCCGCCGTCGTCAATGGCATCGTATTTAAGACGGACTCACACACGGTGTACCCTTTGTTTTTCCCCGGCGGCGATATTGGAAGGCTCTCTATCTGCGGCACTGTTAACGATGTCTCTATGGTTGGGGGAAAGCCAATCGCCCTTTCAATGGGTCTCGTTTTGGAAGAAGGACTGGAGCTGTCCGTTTTAGAGAAGGTGTTAGACAGCATGGAGAAAACTTGTAAAGAGGCGGACGTAAAGATAGCAACAGGCGATACCAAAGTTGTAGAACATGGCGGTTTGAAGCAGATGATTATAAATACTTCAGCTATCGGTTCCAGGAGCCCTTTCTTAGATCATAACCTTGAAATTGTTACAAATTATCGAAAACCGCGCTCAAAGTGGCTTCTTGATTCTGAAGTTAGACCGGGTGACAAAATCATCGTCTCCGGCTATGTTGGAGATCATGGGATTGCTGTGATGAGTGCGAGACAACAGTATGGATTAACTGTAGAAGTAAAATCTGACATGCAGCCCCTAAACCATATGTCAGAAAAAATCTTGAAGATAGGTGGAATAGTTGCGATGAAGGATCCGACAAGGGGAGGGGTCAGTAACGCCCTCTACGAATGGTGTGAAAAAAGTGGAGTCGGCATAGAAGTTGACGAATCGAAGATTCCCATTAGACGGGGCGTCAGATCTGCATGTGAAGTTTTGGGTATAGATCCCTTTGAAATAGGTAATGAAGGAAAAGCTATCATAGCGACGGTTCCAGAAATGGCTGAAGCCGTTCTTGAAGCACTCCAGAAGACTGCAGAGGGCTCGGATGCTCAGATAATAGGGAATGCGGTAAGCTCATTTAACAAAGTGGTGATGAAGACAGAAGTGGGCGGGAGAAGGATACTTCAAAAACCCAGAGGAGACCCTATTCCAAGAATCTGTTGACGCATTGTAACACGGATAATTGAATCTTGCAAAAAGATTTTAATGAGCTGCTTAAACATCATCTCCATGTTCGATTCAATATCTTTGAACTTTGATGAAAATATCATTAAAGAAGGAAAATTGGTTGTTGTGGTGTTCTTTGCCTCGTACTGCCCATTTTGCTCAGAATTCTCAGACACCTTCGAAAAGCAAACAAGAAACATTGAATATGTCATTGCGAAGGCAGATATCACAGACGACGACAATCCGTTTTGGGAGACTTATGATATCAAAGCGGTTCCCACGATTGTAGCATTCAAAGACGGCAAAGAAATAGAAAGAAAAGGCTCCATTTTAGGGGTCGGATTAAATAAAAAAGACTTAGAAACGTTCTTAAAAAACCTTCAAAAACTTTATCCTTGAAAAATTATTCTATTGTGATCGATCCTCCTTAGTTTGACCAAATTCTAGCTGTATTCTGCAAGAACCTTCAATTGAAACCATACATGCACCAATCGGATTTTCTAACGAACATGCTCTACTAAATAATGGGCATTCTTTTGGCTCAATAAGACCACGTAATACTTCACCACATCTACAATCCATTTCAACCTTGGAAGGTTCATATCTTATCTTGTTAAGTATATCTTCGAATTGTTTGGACGCGTCGTGAGCAGAGTACTTTTCCCTGATCTTCATCGAAGACTTCGATATTGTCGGAAAACCCCGCCATTCGATATCTGCTTTTTCAAACACCTCCTCGATTCTTCTCATAGCTATCACGTTTCCTTCTGCAGGAACGACCCTTTTGTACTCATTCTCGACTTTCGGTTCGTCATCTAAGTATTGGCTAACAAGCTCATATATCGAAAGAGCCATGTCAAGGGGTTCGAAACCAGAAATAACCTGTGGAATACAAAACCTATCCCGTATGTATTTATACGGCGACGTTCCGATAATTGCACTAACATGGCCAGGCTCTATTAATCCTTGAAGTTTTATTTCACCCATTTCTAGAAGTTTTACCATCGCAGGTAAGAAGAACCTGTGGCAGCTAAGAACATAAAAATTCTCTGGCAGATTATCTCTAAGTAAAATAGAGGCGGTGCTTGGAGCGGTAGTTTCGAAACCTATTGCCATAAAAATAACATCCCTGTTCTCTTCCTCCGCTATTTTCGCTGCATCTTCTATGCTGTACACGATTCTCACATCGTACCCCTCCTCCCTTAGGCTCATCAACGACCTCTGGTTCACGGGGACTCTTAGGCAATCTCCGTACGCCGTTATCAATTTCCCCCTCTCACCTAAAGACATGATTTCGACAAATTCTTTTGCGGTTGTGATGCAGACTGGGCATCCGGGACCCGATCGTACCGCTATTCCCACTTTCGAGAACAAGCTGTCAAGTCCATATTTAACAAGAGTTTCTTGATGCGTGCCACAAGCGTGCATAAAATTTAGTTTAACATTATGTTCTCCTATTTTATCTACGATGCCTCTAATCAGGTTAGAGTCTTTGAGCCACTCCAAGCTATATCATTTTCCTAAGACGAAAAAATTTCCCTTGCAAGCTTCAAAGTCTCTTCGGCTTCCCTTCTGTTTATCTTTGAAATCGCGAATCCTGCGTGAACAATCACGTAATCGCCAACCTTCGCGTTAACTAGAGAAAGATTTACCTCTCTAAATACTCCTCCAAAATCTATCTTTCCATGATCTCTGTCCTTTTCTACGACCTTTCCTGGAATTGCTAGGCACATTATGCTACATCCGTATAAATATCACTCTATTATATATAAATTTCCCAATATTTCAATATTTTAGTCTCCTATTAGTGGTCATAGTTTTGCAAAAGATCTTTCGGTTTTATCTTTGACATCTATTTAGTAAGCCATTTTCCGACCACATAACCTTGCCCTAGAGATATGCCGCCATCGCCTGGAGGCGCATATCTGTTCTTGTGGAGCTTAAGTTTGCTTGCTTCTATATGTTTTCTAATCGTTCTAGAAATATGTTCATTGAACGCTACTCCTCCAGATATGGAAATATTTCGTATACTATATTCTTTAGCTTTTCTGACTGCTAATTCTGCAACTCCTTTCGCTAAATATTCTTCTGTAGCATAAGCTAGTTCAGTGTTTGGATCTCTGTTGATGTTCAAGAAGACCTTCTCCAAAAGTGGTGTCGTCATAAGGACGTCCCCTTCTATAACAGGATCGAACTTAAAATCTCTTTTAGCTCCTAGAGCAACGCTTTCAAGCTTCATAGCAGGTTCCCCTTCATAGGTTCGAACGTCACATATGCCAAGCAGGGTTGACACTGCATCCAGAATCCGGCCAAAGCTTGATGTCAGAACATAATCCTTCGATTTCAATTTCATTGTAAGGATCTTCACTTCTTCACTGGAATACGGAAATTTCCTTAGATTCGATGAGACCCATTTATTGCCGTATCCAACTTTTGAAAGGACCGCAAAAACTATTCGAGCAGGATATTTTGCTGCAAGGTCCCCCCCTATATATGGCTGTTCTTCCAGGTGTCCAACTCTTTCAATCTTTTCTCTGTCACAGAATAATATTTCCCCTCCCCAGGCGTTCTTATCAAAACCATAGCCGTACCCGTCTATTGCTATGCCGACCGTCTGCTCTAGGTTGTTCTCTGCCATGACAGAACATATGTGAGCATGATGGTGTTGTACAGGATAAGAGGGGATGTTCAGCTCCTTCGAAAGTTCTTCAGCAAAAACAGTTGTATTTAATGTCGGGTGAAGATCATGAGCAATCGCTCTGGGCTTGCATGAAGTCAGCTTGATCATTCTGTTGAGTGCATACTTAAAATATTCTAGTGTCTCAAGATTTTCTATATCACCTATGTATTGAGTTAAGAAAGCCCTGTCTGATGACACAACACATCCGGCTACGTTCTCTTCTGCCCCAAGCCCTATGACATCCCTGGTTCCCTCTAAGAGCAGAGGTTGAGGCGTGTATCCCCTAGATCTTCTCAAAAAATAAATATCGCCGTCGACTTTCCGTACTACGGAATCATCACATTTGTAGAGAATTCTCCTATTATGTACCAAGAAGTAGTCTACTATCGATGAAAATTCCTTAACAGCCTCCTTTTCTTCAGAAACAATCGGTTCAGAAGGGAGGTTACCGCTAGTCATTATGTAAACATCCGTCTTAGATTTGTTAAAAATGAGCAGATGTAAACCAGCGTATGGTAACATTATGCCAACATTATGCAGCCCGGGGCTGACGAGCTTCGATATAGGGCTCTCTTTTTTTTGCTTTAGAAGAACTATTGGTTTATAAGAAGATAGCAATATCTCTTCTTCTTCTTTATCAGCATATGCAATCTTTCTTACTGTATCAATATCTTTTACCATAATTGCGAATGGTTTTTGTTCACGGTGTTTCCATTGTCTCAAGCGTGAAATTGCGTTGTCATCGTAAGCAGAAAGTGCAATATGGAAACCCCCAATCCCCTTTATGGCTATAATCTTTCCATTGTCTATAGCGTTAGCCGCATTAACTATAGGATCGCAGTCAAGCAGGTAGCTGTTCTTATCATATAATAGAAGTGTTGGTCCGCAGGTTTTGCAGGCAATTGTTTCCGCATGGAACCTTCTGTCAATCGGATATTCATATTCTCTCCCACAAAGTCTGCATAACGGGAAATCCTTCATCGTAGTATTCTTTTTGTCATATGGATACTTCTCAATTATTGTGAATCTTGGCCCACAATTAGTGCATGTAATAAAGTGATAGCCAAACCTTCTATTTTTAGGGTCAAACAGTTCCCTAGCGCAGTCTTCGCAAATTCCGAGATCCGGAGGAATAAGAGAAGCGCTTTCCTTTTCTTTGTGCTCACTTTTAAGAATAACAAACTTTGTATATCCTAGTTCTTTATCAAAATCTTGTCTTTGGAATCGCTCTATTTTTGAATAAATAGGTTTAAGAGAATACAATTCCTTTACAAATTGTCCAATATCACCTTTTTTTCCTTCGACCTCAATTTCTACCGTGCCGTCACCCATGTTCTTAATATTGCCATTAAGGTGGTTCCGCACAGCTGTTCTGTAGACAAAAGGTCGAAAACCGACACCTTGAACAACACCTGCAATCGAAATTTTGCTTCTCATCGCCGCTAATCCTCTTTAGCGATGGGATTTTAACTTATCCCAAGTCAGCTGCTTTATAGGTGACAGTCTTACAATGTTGTGCGCGTTAGGAAAGCATTTTTCCTAAATACATTATAATATATTTAAGAAAGATTTAAAAACAGTAAAAGTATAGCCGAGAGAGGGTTCACGACCGTAGGAAAAAAGGCTTGGATTGTTCTCGATGACGGCACAACACACGAAGGAAGGTCATTCGGTTATCATAAAAGCGTTGTAGGAGAAGTGGTCTTTACTACAGGTATGGTTGGCTACACGAAATCTCTTACTGATCCTTCATATAAAGGGCAAATATTAATGTTCACATATCCTCTAATAGGGAACTATGGTGTTGCAAGCTATGAGAATGTCGATGAATTTGGGTTGCCTAAGTTCTTTGAATCGGATTCGATAAAGGTTCAAGGTGTAATAGTTCATGAATTTTGTGAAAAGCCTTCCCATTGGGCTTCGGTTAAGAACATCCATGATTGGCTTTTCAGAGAAAAGATACCGGGGATATTCGATGTAGACACAAGAAGCCTGACTCAGCGGATCAGAGTAAAGGGTGTAATGATGGGCGCAATCGTCTTGGATGAAAGTCCAGAAAGGGGTTTCAAAATGCTCGAAAAAAGCAAAGAGTATGGCGAAATAAACTTCGTGGATGAAGTTAGTATAAAATCGCCGAAAATCTATGGAGCCGGAAAAAGAACAGTAGTTCTAGTCGATTATGGGCTAAAATATAATATACTAAGAAATCTACTCCTTAGAGGCTTTAAGGTAGTTAGAGTACCGTATACATGTACAGCTAAAGAAATGATGAGCTTCAATCCCGATGGAATTGTTTTGTGCAATGGCCCCGGCGATCCTAAGATGTTAGCCACTTCAATTTCTGAGGTGAGGGAACTGCTTGAAAAATATAATGTTCCTATCCTGGGCATTTGTTTAGGAATTCAAATTTTATCGTTGGCTGCGGGTGCAGACACGTACAAACTAAAGTTCGGGCATAGGGGTCAAAATAAATCAGCCTTGGACATTTCCAGTAAAAAGTGCTATATCGTCAGCGAAAACCATGGGTATGCGGTTGCAAAGGATTCCCTAATTGGCACAAACTTTGAACCTTGGCTGAGAAACATAGATGATGGCACAATCGAAGGTCTCAAACATAGAACTAAACCAATAATTTCAACGCAGTTCCATCCTGAAGCTTCCCCTGGCCCATATGATATGATATTCGTCTTCGATATCTTCGCTAAGATGGTGACAGGGTAGAATGGCGAAATTCGATTTTGTGAAGAAGGTTCTGGTCATAGGTTCCGGTCCAATCCAGATCTCTATGGCTGGTGAATTTGATTATTCTGGAACGCAGGCTTTGAAGGCCTTGAAGGAAGAGTCGATTGAGACAATTCTTGTAAATTCTAACATCGCTACAATACAGACCGATCCTAAAATGGCTGACAGAGTGTACCTTATTCCTACTACGCCAGAGTTTGTTGAAAAAGTGATTGAAAAGGAGAGACCTGATGGCGTGCTTCTTGGATTTGGTGGGCAAACCGCTCTAAATTGTGGTTTCGAACTGTATAGAAGAGGCATTTTTGAGAAATATAAGACAAGGGTTTTCGGCACGAGTGTAGAAAGTATAAACATAACATCTGACAGACAATTATTTAGGAAGACGATGGAAGACAACAATCTTCCTGTTCTAGCAAGTGAAGCGGTTACAAACGTCAAAGACGCTTTAAAGATTGCTGACAGAATCGGTTACCCAGTGATCATAAGAGTTGCATACAATCTTGGTGGACGTGGTGGCGGCGTAGCGTATAATCAACTGGAATTAGATGAAATTGTGAGCAAGGGTATAGCGAACAGCTATATTGGTCAAGTTCTGATTGAAGAATATATTGGGCCCTACAAACAGGTTGAATATGAAGTTGTAAGAGATTACGACGATAACGCAATAACCGTATGCAATATGGAAAATGTCTTGGGTATGAGGGTGCACACAGGTGATAACTTCGTAGTTTCGCCCTCTCAAACTTTAACGAATGATGAGTACCATCTCTTAAGAGAAGCGTGTATAAAAGCAACTAGAGCAAGCAAGATTGTTGGAGAATGCAATGTACAGCTGGCTTTAGATCCGAAATCTAACAAGTTTTACATAATTGAGATTAATCCGAGGCTTTCGCGTTCTTCAGCGCTTGCTTCTAAAGCAACAGGCTATCCGCTCGCGTATATAGCGGCAAAACTTGCAATAGGTTATTCTCTTCCAGAGATAACGAACAAGGTGACAAATGCTACGAGCTCTTTCTTTGAACCTGCACTCGATTATGTTGTAATTAAAGTCCCCAGATGGGATCTATCGAAATTTGGCTATGTGGATAGAAAATTAAGGACCCAGATGAAGTCTGTCGGGGAAGTGATGGCAATAGGTAGGACATTTGAAGAGGCGCTACAGAAGGCGATGAGAATGCTAGACATAGGTCTCATCGGGCTCCATGCAGAACTGGAAGGGGAATCGGTTGAAGATATCGAAAATGCTTTGTCGATGCCAACAGACTCTATACTTCTAACCATCGTCAAAGCACTTAAGATTGGGATAAGTGTTGATAAGATATGTAAGCTGACTTGGATAGACAGATGGTTTGTTGACAAAATAAAGAACATAGTCGACATAGAGCAGAAGTTTAAAAATTTAGGCAAGCTTGAAGGGAATGCAGATTTAGTGAGAGTAGCGAAGAAGATGGGTTTCTCTGATAATCAGATAGCCAAGTCAACTAACACAAGTGAAAAGGAAGTCAGGTCTTTCAGAAAAGAATTTGGTATTATACCTGTCGTCAAGCAGGTAGACACTCTTGCGGCAGAGTGGCCTGCTAAGACAAACTACCTCTATCTAACATATGGAGGCAATAAGGATGATATAGACTTTAAAGATGAGAAGAAGAAGGTGATAGTTTTAGGTGCTGGAACCTATAGAATAGGAAGTTCCGTCGAATTTGACTGGAGCACCATGAATTTAGTCTGGTCTCTAAAAAAATTTGGGATAAATGAAACCATCGTTGTAAACTGCAATCCGGAAACTGTCTCAACAGACTATGATATGAGCGATAAACTTTACTTTGAAGAGATATCATTTGAAAGAGTTGCAGACATCTACGAAAAAGAGAATCCAATAGGTGTTGTCACATGCGTAGGGGGACAGACTGCCAACAATCTAGCTCCCAAACTATCTGATGCGAATATCAAGATCTTAGGTACAACAGGAGAAAACGTAGATAGAGCTGAAGACAGAGTTAAGTTTAGCTCTATGCTTGATAGCTTGGATATTCACCAACCCAAATGGGCTAAGTTTAGTTCCATACAGGAAGCAAAAAGATTTGCTGAAGACATCGAATATCCTGTTATCGTTCGCCCATCTTATGTTTTAGGTGGTGCAGTCATGAAGGTGGCTTGGAACCACTACCAACTCGAGGAGTTTCTCAAGAAAGCTGCGAAAGTAACGAGGGAATTCCCAGTTACCGTGAGCAAATTTGTCAGCGGTGCAATGGAAGTTGAAGTGGATGGGATTTCTGATGGCAACAATGTGCTCATTGGTGCGGTTATCGAACACTTGGAACAAGCTGGAATACATTCTGGGGACGCAACAATGGTAATACCTTCCCAGAGGCTTTCTAGCTTCCATTTAAAAAGGATCAAGGATTACAGTAGAAATATAGCTAGGGCGCTTAAGATCGTTGGTCCATTTAATGTTCAATATCTGGTTAAAGGCTATGATGTTAGCGTCATAGAATGTAACCTAAGGGCAAGCAGATCTATGCCCTTCGTATCAAAAATCAAGGGAATAAACCTAATGGACTACGCTGCAAAAGCGCTGTTGAACATGGGAATAGAAGACATGGACGATGTGAGCGTACCATACGTAGGTGTCAAAGCGCCACAGTTTTCTTTTATGCAGATCGACGGTGCTGACCCCATACTTGGTGTAGAAATGAAATCGACAGGGGAAGCAGCATGTATAGGAGACACCTTCTACGAGGCTCTTGTTAAGGCATCCATTGCTGTCGGACTAAAGATACCTACTCTGAGCTCTAAGGGAAGTATCTTCGTGAGCGCTGGCACCGATATGAAAAAAGCTGAGATAGAACCCCTCATTAGGCGACTGCTTTGGCTGGGCTGTGATGTTTATTGCACACCTGGAACGGCAGCATATTTCAAGGATAAAGGGCTTAAAGTGAACGTACTAAACAAGGTTAGTGATAAAAAGGAACCAAATATATTAAGCTACTTAGTCAATAGAAAAATAGATCTAGTAATCAATATTCCTGAACCCAAGAATGTCGAAGAATATGAAAGTGTAATGGAAGACGAATATGTAATAAGGAGGAAAGCGGTGGAAATGGGCATTCAAGTTGTGACCGTACCAAAAGTGTTAGAAGAACTGCTGAAGGGCATATCAAGTGTTAAGGAACTCAAAGTCAAATCTCTACAAGAATATTACCAGTCTTTGTGAAAATAGGACTGCTCTAATTAAGCAATGGTTTTCGTAGCGCCATTCTTAAAGAAAACGTATATTAAATTTTTGTCTTATCAAAGATGCGAGGAAAAGGCAATGGTGTTAAGGCTTTTCAACACTTTAGGTAGAAGGAAACAGATATTCAAGCCTATATATGATAATGAAGTTAAAATGTACTGCTGCGGTCTTACCGTGTACGATTATCCACACATTGGTAACATGAAAACCTATGTTAACGAAGATGTTCTAAGGAGGGTGCTTGAACTCGACGGATACAGGGTGACCCAGGTAATGAACATCACCGACGTTGGGCACTTGACGAGTCAGGCTGATACGGGAGAAGATAAGGTGGAGAAGATGGCTAGGGAGAGTAACAAGAACGCTTGGGAGATCGCAGACTTCTTCACGAAAATTTTTTGCAGAGAAATGGAAGCACTTAACATACTCTTGCCCAACAGAATTGTCAAAGCAACCGACAACATCGATGAAATGATAGCCTTGGTGAGAAGGCTTGAAGAAAAAGGGTATACATACAAAATTGAAGGAGATGGAATATACTTTGACACTTCAAAGTTTAAGGGATACGGCAAGCTCACGGGCATGAGTTTCAGAAGGTTGAACAAGTACCTGAAAGCCGGTGCTAGGGTGGAACTGGTTCAAGGAAAAAAGAACATCACCGACTTCGCTCTCTGGAAATTTTCACCTAAAGATAAGAAAAGGCAGATGGAATGGAATTCCCCTTGGGGGGTTGGTTTTCCTGGATGGCATATAGAATGTAGCGCTATGAGTATGAAGTACTTAGGCGATACATTTGACATACATTGCGGTGGTGTCGATCACATCTACATTCATCATACAAATGAAATCACTCAGAGTGAAGCTTCAACAGGTAAAAAATTTGTAAACTATTGGTTCCACTGCCAGTTCCTATTAGTTGAAGGAAATAAGATGTCCAAGTCCCTCAAAAACTATTACACAATTGAGGACATCCTAGATAAGGGATACAGTTGGCGTGAAGTCAGATATCTCTTTTTGTCTTCACATTATAGGCACCAATTAAACTTAACTTTTACCGGATTAAGCGGGGCAAAAGCTTCCATTGAAAGAATTTCCAATTTTCTTAATACAATAAAGGAAGCTGAAGCGCCCATCCGTCATAAAAGTCTTTCTTCCTCACTGTCTAAAGCGAAAAAAGATTTCTTAAAAGCCGTAAATGATGATATTAATATTCCAAAAGCTCTTGCCGTCACCTTCAAGTTTATTACTACAGTTAATAAAATATTGGAAGCTAAGAAGCTATCAAAAGATGATGCTAAAAAAGCTATAGAGCTTATTCTTTGGTTCGATAACGTTTTCGGATTAAAACTAAAAGACTTCCTCGAAGAAGGCGATGAACTTACCAAAGAAGTAAGGGATCTTATTGAAGAAAGAAATAAGGCTAGACAGAAAAAGGATTTCAAGCGTTCGGACGAAATCAGAAACGAATTAAGAGAGAAGTACGGCTTAATTGTGGAGGACACTAAGGAAGGAATAAGATGGAGAAGAGCAGTAAGAAGCTAATTGTCCTTAAAGGTAAAGTTTACGATCGTGAACCTATTTCTTTTTAGAGCTCGCCGACACTAGAGATATGACGTCCCGATCTTTAAGTTTGTATGACGCAGGTAAACGGATTCCATCTCTGCAGTCTATGCCATAAAGTAGTCCTCTCGCAAGAGCTGTATGCACTTCCCCCGCAAGGTCAGCTATCGTGCTACCATAGGGCATCAGATGCACATCCGGAAGCACATTTCCATCTTTGTCCTTTAGAGTCTTCGGATCGTAAACAGGGTACACTGTACTCATTTTAAGCAACTTAAAGACTGTAACATTGAGAGCGAACTGGACCCCTGTGTGAAGATATTGACTTAACACGGTCTTTCTGATGAAGTTCAGTGCCCATTTCTGTTGATCGGTCAGGCCACTTGAATTGAGTATCATAAATCTTTCCTCTCCTGGAATATATTTTATATAGCCTTTCTGCTCTGCCTTTCTTAGAGTCAGCTCTGCTTCCGCGCTTGCTGGAATAACTATCATGTCCGAATACTCCTCCCGTATCCGTTCAAAATTTTCTTCCGCGTTTTGAAGGTCCATCTTGTTAGCGAGTATTATGGTGGGCTTTGAAATGTCACGCAGCATCCACGCAAAATCCTTAAGCTCTTCCTCCCCCCAATTAAGATATTCTTTCTTTGCAAGGTTTGTTTTTTCAAGAGCCTGTGTCACATGATCTTTTGTAACTCCAATCCCCTGCATGAAACTTTGGATTGAAGTCGGTAAATCGATTTCCTTTTTTAGATCTCTTTCTATCCGATCTTGATTAGCTAAAATAAGTTTTAAGTACCACATAACTATTTCTTCTTCAATATCACCTATGTCTGCGACAGGATCTCCTGTTCCAGGCTCCGCAATTCTGCCTTCCGAGTCGACTGAACCTGAAGCATCGACTATGTGAATTAATGTATCTGCCTGTGCAGCTACAGTGAGGAACTGGTTACCTAACCCCTTGCCCATCCACGCACCTTTAATTAGACCTGGTAAGTCGACAAGTTCTACGGGAATGAATCTCCATCCGTTTTCGCATCTTGAATTCTTCGGATCATCCTTTACGCCTAATTCCTTATGAACACATAAGGTTACCGCATTAGCTATGCCCATATTGGGTGTCTTTGTAGTAAAGGGATATGTCGAAACTTCAGCACTTTGAAGCGTAGCTGAATTGAAGAAAGTCGTCTTCCCCGTATTAGTCTTTCCGATTAATCCTATTTTTACTGGCATTTGCATCTTAAGATGTGGAGAACTACTATTTTATATTTTATCTATAACAGAAATAAATCATAATTTGACGAGTTTTAAATCTAATTGGTTTATATTATGATGTTTTTACTTTTTATCCCCTATTTCTTTCTGCTTGCGAGAATTAATATTTACATGCTATTCTCTTTGATATTCAAACGCTCAATTGACTGGGTTAAAACGGAAAAGACGGGTGGCATCGATCAGGATTTCCTTATTCTATTTTCCTATTCCCAAAATGTTAAATCTGTGCACTAACTTCAAATAAGGAAAGCTTAGATTTAATTACATCAACAATAACAGCTTTAGTGCTCAACACCTATGGTGGCATCTTGTTGGGGAACACAACCGTAAGCATGAATCATGGAATCGTTGTCGAATATAGAACGAAGACTTTCGCTCTCGACCCACGTTCTCCAGCCAATGCCGACTACGTATTTATTTCACATGCCCACATCGACCACGTTTGCAGCAATATCAAGAACAATCTAATATCGTCAAAAGAAACAGTTACCATTGCAAGGGAAAGGGGTTTCAATCTTCCTGACCCAATAGATTTTGGAGGCATAGAACTGTTTGATTCCGGTCATATCGTAGGTTCAAAGTCGATATTAATTTCAGATGATTTATTTTATACGGGCGATATTGCTCTTAGACCAAGAGCTTTTCTAAATGCGCCAAAGATTCCGAAGGCTAAAACCTTAGTTATAGAAACAACCTATGGCAGTAGTAGATATTCTTTTCCTTCTCCAGCAACGGTAGTTGACGAAGCTAATAAGTTGATTTCAGGGATGTATTCAAAAGGAATGCCTGTTATCCTCTGTGGATATGTTCTCGGAAAAGCACAAGTTTTATCTTACTTATTCTCTTCTTGGTCTCCCATATATGTTTCTGAATCAATTAAAAAGATGAACGGTATTTGTTCTAGTTTAGGTGTCCCTCTGAAATCCTTTATCAGTTATCAAGAAGCAAAGAAGGAGGGTCTTTTGGGGAAGAGGCCTTGGGTTATGATAGCACCATCAAACTCTTCGAATAACGTTATGATTTCATATCTTAAAAAGAAATATGGTGCTGTAACTTTTTCATTTACGGGATGGGCTGTAGACGGGCGATTTGGAAATCTATATGGACAAGACTATCATTTGCCCTTAAGTGATCATTGTGATTTTAATGACCTAATTAAGATAGTCAAGAAAGTTGATCCGGAGAGAGTGTATACGGTTCACGGTTTCTCATCGGAGTTTGCAAGCATCCTAAGAAGCATGGGATACGAGGCTAGAGCTTTAACCGGAAGCCAGTCTAACATTACAGATTTTAGTTCCCATAATGATCGAATCTAGCCCACTTATCGATTTCTTTGTTTAGACTTTATTTATGTTCCAAAGGTTTTGATAAGTTATTCTAAAAAAGTTTCAAAAAGGTGCATTTCGCTGCTGAACCGTGTATTGAGGTTTAAATTTTTCCTAAATTGAAGCATATTTTTTGACTAATTAATTTAAATGACTGTCTGGGTTTTCTTTTACTGTAAAAATGTCTCTTCACAACGAGCACGAAAAGAAGTTGGTAGTTTCTTCTCTCATACAGTTGCTATACTATAAAAAAGTCATTTCTTTCCAAGAATCTTCTTTATTGTTGGAGAAAGTCAGAAAAAATAGAGCCGATAGAATAATGGATATGATCTACAGAGATAGGAGTTTAACAGAGCAGATATCTATCCGAAGACGATATAGGAGGTATTGGTTTCAGGATACCGCTTGGAGAATTAAGATGAGAAGGAAACTTGTGTCATCGATTGAATCGGCTTGTTTTGCTGCTGCATATTTGGCTTCTAAGCTTAAAGATGATTCTTCAGAGGAGATGATATACACGAATTCCCGAATTTCGGATATTTTAAGCACCATGCTATCAGTTTATTCTGAAATCAACTCCTTTTCCGTCGAACCAGCATTCAACCCAAGCCTGCCCGAAAATCTCCTTATTCCTCTTGTCTTAGGCTTTGAAACAAATCTGGAGATTTCAAGAAAGGATGAAATACCTTTCTTTGGCGTAAGCCTTCTGTACAGAATAAGTGAAATAAGGAGAAAAATTTCTTTAGTCTATTTAGTTTACTGCGAGAAAATAGGAAAGAAATCCAGTAAATTAAATTTGGATAACGATTCTGAGAGAAAAATGCTTAAGAGAATCATAGACAGACCTTCAACTCTTTCCTTAGCTCGATGGCGCCGAGTTTGTTTGAAAAGTCTGAAACAACTAGATAGCGACTTTAATGAAGCATTTGGTGAATTAAGAAGAGGGAGCAATATTTATGAGAAGGATTTGCCTTCTTCGCTCATGTCTTCAATTTCTTGGTTCTTAAGCAAGAAAGATGTTGAGTACACAGTTGATGTGATTTCAAAAGTTCCCATCGCAGAAGAAGGTTCCACCGAATTCCAAGGAATGTATGGTTAGATTTACTAGTACTCTACGTGTATTCCTATTTTTCTGTCATCTATTTCTTCCATTTTCCAATCTGGGTCAAAATCTTCTTCGACTGAAACCTTTTCCGATCTGACCAAGAACTTAAGTTCGTCCTCTTTTTCTTTTATCGTTTCTATGAGTTCCTCATCGTCGCTCCATATCTGAACGTTCTTTACTATTTGTGTTGGGTTGAGGCCAATCTCTTTTCTATATGCCTGTATCCTTCTTGCGATATCCCTTAACGCTCCTTCCTTGATCAGGGCCCCGTTTCTCTCTGTCTCCATGAAAATCTTTATATCCGCTGCGTCCTTGAATTCAAACCCTCTCTTAGGTTCAATAACATATTGGAAGTCATTTTCTTCTAATTTAACTTCGTTTCTACCTAACGATATGACCACTTCCTTTTCCTTCTTTAACCTGTTCGATAGCTTAACCGTGTCTTCTTTATCTAAATACTCTAACAGTTTAGGTAGGTCTTTCTTCAGTTTCCTTCCCAAAGTCTGCATGTTGGGCTTAAGATTTTCCTGAATAGGTGCCTTTTCAATGTTGCCAAGTACTTCTAATTGTTTTGCGTTTATCGCGTCTTTTAGCATGTCCTCTTCTTCTTGAGATAACTTAACTTCTTTCTCTAATACAAAGACAACCTTCCCGACAGGCCATCTTCTTTTAAGCTTTGCCTTCATCCTCAACGCATTTGTTTCAGAGATCATTCTATCTATCAAAAGAAATGTCTCTTCAATTTCTTCTTTCACTAACTCCCTTCTTACTGTTGGAAAGTTTTCCATCAGAATCGAATCCCTTCTATCTCTAAAACATTCGATGTACAGTTTTTCTGTAATGAAAGGTGAAATAGGATGCAGCAGTAAATCTAGTGTTTTTAGGCAATATGATAAAACAGCGTACACCGTCATCCTTCTGTTCTCAGATTTAGGATCATCGGTCCAGAGTTCTTTTCTAATCGAAGGAATATACTTTTGACTAAGCTCTTCTATTATGAAACATTCGATAACTCTTGCTGCCTCATTATATTCCGCCTTGCTGTAGGCGTTAAGCGTTTTATCAACCGCTCTTTGAGTTCTCGAAAGTATCCATTTATCTAAAAAGTTGATCTTACCCTTATTTAGCGCCCAATCTATACCATATTTTTTATCGTCGAAGTGGTCGATGGTTCCATTTTGCTGGAAATATATGTGTAGATGGTATAGGGTGTTTAGTACTTGAAATGGTCTCCCAGAGATTTCGTTGGGGTTAAATACGAGTGTGGATATTGGAGATATTTTCCAGGCAAGGTAGAATCTTATGGCATCAACTGAATTCTCTGTTAGCGTCCTGTTGCCATCTATGATGTTACCAAGACTTTTTGACATCTTTGTTTCATCTGGACCAAGTATGTGTCCCTGGAAGAGGAATGATTTGTATGCCGATTTAGGCGCCTTGTTGAATATGACACTAAGTATAAGGAGGCTGTAAGCCCACCCTCTTGTTTGATCAATACCTTCTGTAAGAAATTCTACCGGAACATATTTTTCGTATTCTTGATCTGTGAAGGCAGCGTACTGAGATGATCCAGAATTATGCCAAGTGTCGAGTACAAAGGGCTCTCTGAACGCTTTTCCACCACATTTTCTACATTTTATCACGATTCGATCTATCCAGGGCCTGTGAAGCTCAAAGTTCTTCCCATCAGGTAATTCTAAGGAATTCTCAATTATTTCCCTCCTGCTAAAGAGAGCGTTCTTTTCCCCGCACACACTGCACGCCCATATCGGCAGTGGATTACCCCACACCCTTTCTCTTGATATACACCATGGCTTCATTTCCTTAATTATGTTCAGGAATCTGTGCTTTGGGGCATCAAAGAAGTACTCCACATTTTCTGCAGCCTCAAGTGCGCTTTCACCTATCCTATCAACCCAATAGAAATACTCTCTCCTAGCCAGCCAGACAAGGCGATGATGTGACCTCCAACAGGTAGGGTACTCATGAACAATTTTTGAGTCCAAGACTAAAAGGCCCTTCTTTCTAAGGTCTTCAATTACGATTGCGTCTGCGTCCCTAACAAAGGTTCCTGAATATTTTCCAGCTTCTGAAGTAAAATTTGCTGATTCGTCAAATGGGTTAAATGTCGGAAGTCCTTCTCGTTTAGCTATATCGAAATCTACTTCTCCGTTAGATGGTGACATGTGCACGAGCCCTGTTCCCGTACTGATATCGACCGAATCATCTAGAATTATAACATGAGTGTTACATTTCTCTTCCATTTCAACCTGCTTAGGGACCTCCTCTGACAGTGGGTAGTAGTATTTCTCCCCCTTAAGGTCGCCTCCGTCTATTTCCTTTTCAGTGTGAAAAACTTCTATTCCCAACTCTTTCATTAAATTATTGAGCCTGCTCGATGCAATGATCCATTCTTCATTATTTACTTCAACAATAGAATATTTTGCGCTCGGATTTACGGCAACCATTTCATCCGTTATAAGTGTAAAGGGCATAGTGGTCCAGAGAACGATAAACCTTTTTCCATAACCTTCTAGCTTTGCTTTGTAATAGAGGGAATGATCCTCCAGCATTTCATATTGAGAGCTTACCTCGCTGTGGCTTAACGCGGTTTGACAGCTTGGGCAGTATCCGACGACGCGGTAACTTTCCCCCATTAGCCCTTCCTCCCAAGCGGCCTTCAGGATCTGCCATTCTCTCTCTATGAACTCGTCTTTGTAAGTCCAATAATCTTTATCATGATCCATCATCACTCCAAGAAGTCTGTCTGAAGTAATCCATGACAAATAGTATTTCTTTATCATTTCCTTAGCTTTCATGATCAGCTTTTCCATTCCAAAGTTTATGATCTCCTGTTTGCCCCCTGCTATCCCAAGTTCTTTTGCGGCCTGCAGCTCAACTGGCAGACCTTGGGTGTCCCATCCCCCTCTAAAGATGACATTTTTTCCAGAAAGAGTTGCATACCGAAACCAGAGATCTTTATAGAAGCGCCCTCTGATATGTCCAATATGTGGTTCTCCATTCAATGTTGGAGGTCCTTCGACATATCCCACAGTTTTTTTTTGGTCGTCTCTTTTTTCGACCCTTTTACGTATTTGATGGCTTTCCCAGTAGATTCTTATCTGTTCTTCCATTTCTTTAGGTTGATAGCTAGCTTCTAACATTTCTGTTTCCTACTCTAGCAGATTCATCCGCACCCCAAATGTTAAAGAAAACGCGTTATTGAATTTTTATATTTTTAACAAATAAATAAATGTAACTATATACAAGTGGTTGAGCTGATTGGAAATTACTTTCATTGCAGACATACATAGCAACTTAGAAGCTTTAGAAGCTGTACTGGAAGTCGTGAAAGGTTCGACCATATACTGTTTAGGTGATCTTGTTGGATATGGAGCGAACCCCAACGAAGTCGTGGACATCATTCGTTCAAGTAACATTAAATCGATTATCGGTAACCATGATTACGCCGTTGAGTCAGGTAACATATCGTCTTTCAATCCAAGAGCTATTAGTGCTATTAAATGGACGAGAAAGATGATTACTAAGGAAAACTTGGATTTTCTTTCCTCTCTTCCAAAAATATTACGCTTCAAAAAAGAAAATAGGAAAATCATGCTTGCCCACGCTTTGCCGGAAGATCCGATATTCGGCGACTATATTCATCCAGAAACAGATCCATTCAAATTTCTTTCATATGCTACAGAATTCGAGGAATCTGTCATAGGATTAGGCCACTTACACGTCCCCTACGTTTATAGCAAACTCGATAAGGTCATTTTTAATCCAGGTAGCGTTGGGCAACCTAGGGATGGTAACCCTTTAGCAAGATACTGTAATCTTGACCTAGAAACTTTGGGCGTTAAAATCTTCGAATTAGACTACGATCGTGAGCTTTCGGCGAGAAAGATTGTTCAGGCAGGGCTTCCGACAGTGTTTGCGGCAAGGTTGTTCAAAGGAATCTGAAAAAATGTAAGTAAAGTTTATTAAGCTATATATAAAGATTGGTTAAAAAATGCTTTCATGTGTTAGAGCATCCATGAGAGAGGGAAAGAGAAAATGAGACGTTCAGAATTAAATGACCAATATTAGTCAAATTGACCAAAAAATAAAGGTGGAAAAATGGATAAGGTAATTAAAGAACTCACAGAAAAGGGCTTGGGGTCAACTAACTTAAGTATCCTTGTCTGTCGTCATCATAATAGCCTTCGTCCTTATTAATCATTAAAATAGAAATTCCACATAACTAAATGATTTTTTGTCTGTGCTAATTTTTGGCGAAAAACCCTGTGTAAGTTAGGTTTCAGCAAGAACTTATATCACATTGACCGATAAGTTCGATATTGTTCCACATCATAAACCACTTACGACATTTCACCAATTGTGCTTCTTTCGCTTAATCCGTAATTATGTCAAAGTTTCTTAACTGCCTCTGTTCTCTAACCCATTTTTCTTCAAACTTGGACATTCTTACCCCTCCACCCTAAGGCGATATGATCAACTATTACTCTCCTATGTCGCCTATAACATTGTATCCAAGGTGACAGGTATGACGGTGACAGTGATCGTCGGCAAGGATCTTTGCAAAAAGGGTTAAAGGAATCTTAAGCCTGTACTCCGGTTATGAATAAAGCAGCGAAGAATGTAGACGAATACATATCGGCAGCCCCCAAAGAAGTGCAAGTTAAACTGAGAGAGGTTCGAGCAGCAATCAGGGAAGCGGCACCGACTGCCCACGAAAGTATCAGTTACAGAATGCCTTACTATAGCTACAAAGGGCGGTTGCTTTGGTTCGGTCTTCAGAAAGCGCACATTGGACTCTACCTACGTCCTCCGGTTATCGAGGAACACAAGAATGAACTAGCTGGTTACGAGACTACTAAATCATCCGTCCACCTCCCATTGGACAGAAAAATTCCGGTTCCGTTGATAAAGAAGCTGATGAAAGCCCGAATGAAGAAGAATGAAGCAGAAGACTAGAATCTACTGCCACATAATGAATAAGTTGTCAGGAATTTAATAACGTGAAATCAGAATATTGATAACATGACATGGGCTTTATACCTAAATGGGTTCAAAATTACCTGCATTTGTATATAGAAAACACATATATGTCCTTTTGGTTAACTAAAACTATGAGTTTTGAGAAATTTATCGGAACCTGGAAACTGGTATCTTATAAGCTAGAACTTGGTGATAAGGTGAGTTACCCGTTCGGTGAAGATGCTATCGGTTACATCATATACAATCCTGATGGCTATATGGCTGCTTTTTTAGCTCCAAAGAGGAGAATAAAGTTTGGTTCTGCGGACATGATGGGTGGCACAGCAGATGAGAAGATAGCTGCAGCAGACACATTCATAAGCTATTGTGGAAGTTTTGAAGTATCAGAGGATTTAGTTGTTCACAGAGTGGAAGCTAGTTTTTTCCCAAACTGGGTGGGAAGCCGGCAGGAACGGTTCTACAAGTTTGAAGGCGATAGACTCACTCTTAGCACCGCACCAATGTTAGTCTACAGTAAAATGCAGAGTGCGCACTTGATTTGGGAAAGGGTAAAATCTAAGAGGTGAGCACGCACGATGCCTGTAAATACCGTTATACTAGCGGGCCTAGGGGGGATTGGTGCTCATACAGGTCTGATTTCTGGATTCCAATTTCTTTTTCTTTTTCTATACTTAAAATTCTTTAACGTATAGATAGTACTTTCTTTTAGTTAATTTAAAATCAATCCAATCTCTCAGTTTTATAATTAATTACAGATTAATACACTTAGACCTAAATCTTTACTGTAATATTATTAACTTTCGTCCACAGTGCGAGTTGGTAATACGTATAAATACCTCCAACAATCCATTCGGTCTCATGCGCTTGATTCAGGTGTCGCATCTGAAGTGTAAGAAATGTGGAGCAGAGTTCGATTATGAATGGGTTCCAACTGCCTCAATCCTTTCACTAAGACTCGGAAAATCAAGATACATGGAGTGCCCAAACTGTCATAAGTGGTCAATATTCAACATACTAGACACAAGGGTTGACCCTAATACCCACCACTGTCAACTGCGGACTGGACCAAGTTAGCCCGCATAGTGCCATATTATTCGCGGAACCATACAGTTAGAATTTTTGTCAAATGACTCCAGTTGGAGCGGTAGTGAAGGCTTTTGGAAGCTATATGCAGGGAACGTTTCCCTCTGCCATACCTCTGCTTGTTATGGCTTCTTATTCATAGAAGGCGATAGACAGCTTAGGGAAAACGTTGCCCGTCTTAGGAGCCCAAGAACTGGACTCACTTTATTTTCTTTAAAGCGTTGATGGAAATATTTTTATAACACAGACGGAAGAGAAGTAAATGTATGAGATTTCATGTAACATTCACTTTAAGGGAATCAATTTCTCTTTCTGAGATAGCTGGAGTACAAAACAGGATTGCAGACGCGATACAAAAAATAATGCAGACAGGAAAGGTTCAGGCCTCTGGAGTAATGCCTGATAGAAAAGTATTCTTCCTGATCGAGGCGGAAACCGCTGAAGATTTGTGGAAATGGTTTGCACCCCTCTTCGATGTTGCCAAACCGGACATACAGCCTATAGTTTCTTTTGAGCTTCTGCCCAAGCTCTTCGAAGAATTGCAAAAACTTCGATACTAGCTAACAACAAATCAAGAAGACGCATGCGTAATTAAATTAGCGCGTGCTCTCTTTAGTTTGTCTTTGATTAAGTAGAATAGACCAGCATATGCCAAGATTCCTAGCACTGGAAATAGTGCAATTCCAATGCTGACTACAGAAAAGTTAAGAAGTTTGGATGTCGCTATCTGAGAAGGTAAAAAGAAAGAAAGAATAAGAATAACGCCAGCAACATAAGCCACGTATTTGTACCAATTTGTGATCTTTAAACCTTCAAGCTTTGGAGGAATATTCCCTTCAGGCATAATAATAATTAAGGTTTAACTACTTTATAAAAATTAGAAAAGAGTTGGGTGCAAAGTAAAGATTGTAAAATTAGTTCCAGATAAGGCTGAAAAGTAATAAATTATATTAGCTATATAAGGATAAAATAATAAGTGCTCTCATGTGTTAGAGCATCCATGAAAGAGGAAAAGAGAATTTGAAATATTTAGAACTTGATGACCAAAGGAGACATACCTAAACCGTATGATAAAAAGTACGTCTTGCCTGGATCGTAAGGCAAAGATTATTAATTCTTGATAATTAATATGTATTCAAGTAATGTGCATTGATAGATGCTGGAGAAAAGAAAAGCTTTCCAAGCTACCTTTATTAGTTACCTTTAGGGAATCGTAAATTTGAGGCCTAAAGATGGTAAATGATATAGAAAAGATACTGAAAGATTTTGATGCCGTATGGAATTTACATGATGTGGATAAGGCGGTCTCGTTCTATACAGATGAATGTGTTTTAGAGGATTTGGGTCTTGGTGTAGTCTGCCACGGAAAGGAGGAGTTAGCTGCCTTATTTAAAAGGACGTTTTTTGATACTCCTGACCTTCGATGCGAGTCGAAGTTGCTGTTTAACGCTGGCAATTGGGTGGCTTGGGAATGGACGATGACAGGTACTCGAGCCCGCAGCAGTAATCCATCGATACGGGCGACCGGAAAACGCTTTTCGGTCAGAGGTGTATCAATAATCGAAGTTTACAGGGGTAAAATCAACCGGGAGACCGATTACTATAACGCACTCACCTTATATCAACAGCTCGGCTTAATGCCCATAACGCCCTCGAAATAAATTCACAATCAAGCTAAGATTTACGAATAATATTTCACATAAAAGTCTCTAACGAAGTATGTCATGTTAATTGTAAAACAAAAGAATTTTCAGGATTGGGCTTATTCTAATTTTCATATCGCATCTTTAGTATTTTGGTCAAAGCCATTATTAAGTCTCTTCCGTTTTAGGAGGATCTTTACTTGGCAGTTTACCCCATCATCTTGTAACGATGGGGTAAGCTCGAAGCACTCCGTGCTCGGCCTAACTTTCATCTGTATAGAATAAAGCTAATATATGATATAAATAGTGTTTTTACTATTGCAGACAAGTATAGAAAATGAAAAAGCGTGGGATGCTCCAACGATTATGGCATGTGGAAGTATCTATCGGGTCAGTTTAATGTTTGGGTGTACATAAGGCGCTTTAAATGGAACTTTATATACCTAGGCCTGTTTCTGTCGGCGTAATACTTTCTTACAAGTGCAATAGCGAATGTAGACATTGCATGTACGCGTGTTCGCCCAAATGGGCGGCTGATTGGATACCAATAAAGGATTTAGAGAAGATTCTGACACTTTTTTCCAACGATATTTCGCCGAGCCCATTCGGCCCCGACAGAGTAGGCTTGAACTATGGCTTACACTTTACAGGTGGAGAGCCATTTCTTAACTTCGACCTTCTACTCGAAGCTGTTAAAATAGCGAATGACCTCAACATTCCATCGACCTTTGTAGAAACCAACTCCTTCTGGTGCGTCAGCGAGGAGACAGCAAAAGATAGGATGCTCGCATTAAAGAACTCGGGGCTAAAAGGTATTCTTATCAGCGTGAACCCATTCATACTTGAGAACGTGTCCTTTAAAAGGACAGAAAATGCGATCAGGGTTGGCAGCGAAATTTTTGGAAAGAACATGATGGTTTACCAAGACAACTTCTATACCCAGTTCAAAGGAATCAGCGTTGAAGAAAAAATGTCTTTTGAAGAGTATCTGCAAAAAGTCGGCATCGAAAGCTTGAGCTACATCGAGCTCATACCTATGGGTAGAGCCGTATACAAATTTGCTAACCTTTACAGGAAGTTTCCGGCAGAAAAATTCTTTAAAGAATCTTGTATAGAGAGCTTGACACGTAACTGGCACGTTCACATAGACAACTATTGCAACTACATAGCTGGCTACTGCGGTGGCATCTCTTTAGGCGATGCAATTGGGGCAAAGTCGATATTTAATGGCATAGATTTTGAAGAGTACCCTATTCTTGGTATGCTAGCTACAAACCTTAGGAAGTTGTACGATTTCGGGGTTAAAGAATTCGGCTACAAAGAAATAAAAGACGGCTACATCTCTAAATGCCATCTCTGTTTGGATATAAGAAGACATATTGTATCTCTGACGGACGCTTACAGAGAATTGTGCCCAAGAGAATTCTACTTTAACCTCCAATAATTTCCTCAGAAACAAACAGCTTAGCCAAGATTCTACGATTCCTATCTCGTTCGCTCTTTTAGGGTAAGATAAACTATTTTTTAGATCATCATTTAAAGACCGCTATAATTGCAGGCCTGGGGGTTTCTGACCTTAATTAAGTGCAGATACCTCAATCTTGTGAGTAATAATGAGAACAAGGATAAGCTATGGTCTACTCTAAAAGCCAACAATTTTATATTGATACAAGAAGCTATTGACGAAGCCGTCTTAATACTAGATGAAAAATTCTAGTTATTACTATCTCGAATCGGAACACGGTTTGACTAAAGAAAAAAATTCTCAATAACTTGGAAAGGTTCCATAAAGCGTTGCATATGCTTTTTGATGTAGATACTTTTAAGCTTTATATATTCGTTGTATTAATAATGGAACTAAAGTAGCTCTCTAAAGAGTAAGTATGATTAATTTGATCCCTATTGACTTTTTAAATGAAGAATTGCTTTTAAAGATCTTTTCCATTAAGGAAAAGGCTGAAACCTTCAAACTCTTCAAAGACATCTTTTCAAAGCCAAGGGGATATGCTACAATCATATTCTCTTACCTTCCTGAAGCAAACAATCTGAGGGTGGAACAATTCTCGACTCAACTTAGCAGATGGGAGGATCGGAAGCAACAGCTTGAAGGGACGACCTTCGCAGTAATGGAAAACAATATATTTTGCAGGGTTCTAATGGGAAAAGAAACAGTATACGATGATACATATCCCATCCTAAAAGAAATATTTCCTGAAATCTATAATGATACGCGCAGTTTAGATCTAGGCAATTCGATTGTTGTACCTCTTACTTCGCAATCAAAGGTCATGGGTGCACTATTGGTCTCCTCTGTTGGTCTCGACCCCAGTTCTATTCCAGAGGTTCAGATTTTGGGAGACAGTATTTCCGCTATTCTGAACATTGTGGACCACCATTTAAAGGATGTGAAAATAGAGCGGACTCTTAAGGAGAATGAGGAAAGGCTCAATTTCACCATCGAGAATTTCCATGAGGCGGTCATGTGGACTGATCCTCAAACTGGATTAATCGTAAATTGCAATAGGGCAGCGGAGTTGCTCCTAGAAAAGGAAAGACATGAAATCGTCGACCATCCTCTAACGAGAGTTCTTTCGCCAGAAAAGGCAGAATATTATTTGGGCCTATTTAGAAGTGTTATGAAAGGCGGATTCATGATGGCCGATCAAGAAGTTATAACCAAGTCTGGAAAGGTTAAATTTGTCGACCTATCTGCTTTTCCCGTTTTAGTTAACAATAGGTTGCTTTTTCAAGGCATCTTTAGAGATGTATCTGAGAAAAAGAAGATGGAGGAGGATTTAAGTCAGAGTGAGGTAAAATATCGGCTGCTTGTAGAAAATGCGCACGAAGGTATTTGGGCAATAGATACTGACATGAAGGTAGCATTCGTTAACCCTTGTGCAGCAGAAATGTTAGGGTACACTATAGAGGAAATGTTTGGTCGCTCAATATATGAGTTCATGGACAAGAAGAGTATAGTAATTGCAAAAAATAAATTGGCATGGCGTAAAATAGGTATTAGTGAAAGCTATGAACTCGAATACATTAGGAAGGATAGAAAAAAGATCTATACTAATGTTACCGTCTCGCCTATTTTAGATGAGAAAGGAATTTTCGCTGGCGTCTTAGCTTTTGTCACAGATTTATCTGATAAGAGGAGGATGGAGGAGGAGATCAGAAGCCTAGCGAAGTTCTCTGATGATAACCCCAGTCCAATACTTCGTTTAAGTCAAGATGGTGTTATCCTTGCCTCCAACAGGTCTTCTGGAAGTCTACTGGAGAGTTGGGGCTGTAAGGTTGGTGGCTACGCTCCAAAGAATTGGTGT